>ULPZ01014281.1_pt1 | contig 18195 bp, 18 predicted proteins | sample 1953991 | NCBI WGS metagenome assembly ULPZ01 (sample SAMEA4835642, study PRJEB28245) | human gut metagenome | biome: gut microbiome; material: fecal sample | place: Denmark | collected 2008
GAGCCGCTTAGGCTAGGCTAATTTTTAACGAACTATTGTTATTAAAAAACAAACTAATATGAAAAAAATCACTTTAGGAGCACTTACACTCTTACTCATCACGACAGCTTGTAGAGATGACAGTTATACTCTCTCTACTGAATCAACCCCCAATCTTGTTACTCCCGCTCTACATACCCGTGTGAGCGATTCTCAAAGTCCTCTCACGGGTATAGTAGAAGCTTATCCTTGCCTTCAGGGAAGCTCTATTTATTTCGGGAACTATGTAAACAATACGCTAAGCGTTTTCTATGGTTTTTACAATGTTCAGGATGGAAACATTGTAGGAGATAACAACCGAGAACTATCACTACCTGTAGGCAAATATAACATTGTATATTGGGGAACTCCCAAATATGAAGAACCTATTCATACAACCCCAGCCATTGATGAACCCGGGCTATCTATTGGTTCAGACTTATCTAAATTGTATTTCGGATTGAGACAATATAATAAAGATACTACGTACATTCCTGTATACGATCTGGTACACACCAACAAAGAAGTAAATATCGGACAAGAGGATCTGGAAGCCAATATGGAACGGGTTGTAGCAGGGCTCAAGGTGATTGTCAAAACAAAAAACAATGCTGTCATCAACTCCAACATTACAGATATGCAGGTTCTTATCGGTGGAATAGCTGAAAAAATCAATCTTTATACAGCCGAACCCGAAAATAAGACAAAGACTGTCAAGTTTGATCTGGTACGCTCTATCGATAATACCGAAATGAGTAATGCAATGGTAATGGTATTTCCCTCTGCCCCCAATCCCTTGCTTACACTCCTGATTACGCTGAAAGATGGTAGCGTACACACGCTGTCGAAAAATCTAGAATCGACATTGGTTGCCAATACACGTCTGACAGTAAACATTGTTATCGGAGATATTTTTGCAGGGGGGAGTTCCGGAAACTTCACTATCGACAACTGGAATGAATCCAGCGAAACAATTGAATTTCCAGTGGTGGATTGAAGAAACACAAGCTCCTTTCGGGGCTCCCCTACCCTAGAAGAGAGATAAAGGAATTAAGACAAAACATAAAAAATTAGGAAAAATCCTCGCCAAGCTATAACTTTGCGAGGATTTTTTATAATATTATGTACATATTCCGTTCTATACACGAAATCATAAACACCGTCGCCGCAGCAAGAGGGCTGCTGACGGAAATGTTCGAGAAAAGAAAAATACTAAGCTTCAGATACTCCGATGCACTGGCTTTGCTGAAAGATGATGAAAACCGTCTGAAACTACTTATAGAAAAAGAAGTAATTCATCAGAACGGCAACTTTGTTGAGCTGGATGCACGGTTTATGGATTTTTTCGAACTGTTACTTGAGGCTAATGAAGAAATCAATACAGCCGTGATAGATGAAAATATCGAGTATCTTCACGAACTGATGGATTATTATCTCAAAGAACGTATCGCAACGCGTAAGGCTAGTTACGTAAGAAATATCAAAATTACTTTTCAGAAAATAGCTCGTACTACGATACGTAATATCATGAATTTGCAGACCAGCATCGACAATGCTTTCAAACATGAGCCTACCTATCAGATAAAGATTGCCAAGCTGGAAAACCTCGATAAAAAACGAATCAATATCCAGCAGCTGATTGATACGACGGAAAATCTGATATTGCACGAAGAACGACAATTCTTCCAACAAGCAACTGATGATGAGCTGAACCGGATTTTGCTGGAACTTCGCCGGGAATTACAGCTTTCAGCGCATAGTCTTATCCGGGCACAGCAGGATATCATCAATTACCTGAATCAGATTAAGAGTCAAGTGATACTGGTAGAAAAAATACGCCGGGTAAAATATTTGCAAGATCAGTTTGAACTGCGTGCCAAAAGTAATCTCGCCGAAGTACTGGAACGTGAGCACTCCATTCTTTTGGAAGGAACAGCACCGTCATCATTCAAGCTTTCCATAAATTACTTGAATACCGATGAGGCACGTCCGATCATTCTGAAAGTAATGAAAAACCTCCAGCATCGCGAAACCATACGAAGCAACGAAGCTGGTGCGTTCAGCGATGAAGATCTGGCATCTCAATCAATGTATCAGGAAACAATAAGTCTGGAAGAAACAGTCGGCAACTATATTCAGGCACAAACTGAAGCAATGTGGAAAGATGCCACTGCACAGCCAGAAGATCTGTTCTCTTTCCTGATGCGCTATCCATTCCGTCAAGAAGTCAGTGAGGAAGAACGGACTACCCTCTTTTGCCAGATTGTATCACTATACGAATCGCAGTTCCGTATCAGTGAAGAATTTGGTATTTACAAAAACTATGAATATGCTCGCATCTATCCGATATAAAGGAAGGTCGCATAATAAAAATATTTACTTTGGTTCATTCCGGTAAACATTCGGAATACATGCTAAAGTCAATCAGAAAAAATCAATAGATTATATGGAACTAACAATAAGAATACCCGATCATACAGCGGCTATTTTCGACTATTTGCAAAAAGGTCTGTTTATCAGTTCAAACAGTACAAATGAAGACGTACGCGATTTATATGATATTATAGACGATGACTTCGAAGCTCTGTCGATTTATTTTGCACAGATAGGCTATACACTGGAGCGGGGAAACGAATATTTTTATTTTTCTCGTACAGAACCTCGTGTTACACTGGAACAAAAGATTCTGCGTGCCTATTACTGGATTGATGTTCTCGACTTATTTAAAACATACGATGAAACTTTCGGACCGGGCTATCGTTTTCAGCCGGAACAGATATTGGTGGAAGCCAACATCAACGTCATGTTGCAGAACAAGCTGGACGGGATACGTAAACATTTCTCCGATAAAGATGTGCGCAAAGAAGTGCTCGATAATATGATACGGCAGCTTACCCGTGACTCTTTTCTGGAACTGGAAAACGAGAAGAACAATACATATAAAGTAATGAGTTCCTGGAATTATCTGGAACGCCTGATTGAAAGTATTAACATTTACGATGACAGCCAAGACGATGAGAAACCTGAATAGAATTATATTTATAAATAGTGCAAATATTCCTTATGCCGATGATATCTATTTGGATGGGAATGTACACTTTATCGGTACACAGGGAGTAGGAAAAAGTACCGTACTTCGCTCTATCCTCTTTTTTTACAATGCAGATACACAAAAGTTGGGAATCCCAGTTGAAAAACAGAGCTATACGGAATATTATTTCCCCTACGCCAATTCGTATATCATCTATGAAGTAGCTACCGAGAACGGGGCTTTCTGTATCCTCAGTTTCAAGTCGATGAACCGCGTAAGCTACCGTTTTATTGACTCTCCTTACCGGAAAGAGTTTTTTATCGATCCGGAAACCCGTACTGCCTATACCGGAGCCGACCGGATACGTATGCAGCTCGATTTGCAAAACGTAGACTACTCACGCATTATTTACACTTTCGATGAATACCGAAATATTCTTTATGGCAATGGCGTTTCATCTGATATGAAGAAATATTCGCTTATGGAAAGTAAGCAGTATCAGAATATTCCTCGTACAATCCAGAATGTCTTGCTTAACTCTAAGTTGGATGCTGAATTCATCAAAAAGACAATTATTTCATCCATCAACGAAGATGAAACTGCAGTCGATCTGAATAACTACAAGGAGCATCTGAAAAATTTTGAAGTCCGTCTACGTGACATCGAAGAATTCCAAAAACGTGAAACACAAAAGCAGGCTAAAGAAATAACATTATTGTCGGCACAGGTTTCGAAACAGCAGACTGCACTGGCCCAAAGTTGCCGTGAACTGGTTTCTGCCTTTATCAAGGCTAAGGAAGCACTTCCACAATGGCAAGAAAAAAAACAACATGCGGAAAGTGAGCGCAACAAGTTGATTACTCGCCGACAAGAACTGCAAGAGCAGTCACGCCATCGCTGTGACAAATTGCAGGAAACACTTGCTGTACTAAACAATGAGTTGCAAAAGGCACAAAAGAAGGAGAAAGATTATGCTCGCCAACAAATTGAGCAGGTAATGGAGCGTTCTTCACGAAAAGAAGAATGGAAAAACCGCCGTGACGGATTACTGGAAGAACAGCGTATTCTCACTTCCCAATATACAGAGATCTCAACAAAATATAAGTCGCTTATACAGAGCCTTGATGAACAATGGAATAAAATTCATGAAGCAAAACTCAAGCAACTGGATGAGTTGAACAGCACATATAATGCACGCATTGAGGAAGGACGTCTTCGCCACGAAGCTTCTACCGAAGCATTATATCAGGAATACGAACAACTCTCACAGCAACTTCACCCTGAGAAGAGTGAAAAACAAAGTGTGCTGACAGCTATCGATTATCAGATGCAGCTTTGCCGGAAAGAGATGTTCTTCGAAACAGAACAAGAAGAACTGAAGCATCGCATACAGTCGTATACCGGCATGCATATGAGTAAAAAGAACCGCATCAACAACGCACAACTCATCATCAAGGAGATTACGCTGAAGTGGGAAGAAGAATTGCAGCACGGAACAAAAGGAAAAAATGATGCACTGACCAGACTGCAACTGGAACAGCAGCAGCTGAAACCACGTGTTGACGAACTGGAAACGTTTTTACAAAACAGCCGCAATACATTACAGGGATGGCTCAAGGATAACAAACCAGGATGGGAGGAAAACATCGGTAAGCTTTGCGATGAGTCTATCCTCTGGCAGACAGGTTTGTCACCCCAGTTGCAAGATGCAGGCGAGTCCTTCTACGGAATTTCAATTGATCTGGCTGGAATAAACCGACATATTAAATCCATCAACGATTATCAGAAAGAGAAAGAAGCCGGCACTTGTCGTCTAGAAGAAATAGCAGCAGAAACAATCCGATTGCAGAGTGAAAAAGAAGAGCTGGAAGAAACGCTGAAAAGTAAATATCAGCCGAAAATAAAAGAACAAAAAGATATCATCGCTCTACAGGAATATGAACTGGAAAAACTGGAACGACAATATCAACAGGATATGCTCGATCTGGGAAACTGGAAGAAAAAGGCCGAAGCAGAAAGGAACCGCAAACTTCACGAACTGGAAGAGCAAAAAATGCAGGCTCATAATGAATTGCAACAGACAGAAAGCAAGCTGAATAATCTAAACAAAGAGAAATCGGACAAGCTGAACAACTTAAAGCAAGAATGGAACAAACTGTTGCAAAATCTGAACAACGAAAAAAGTGCACAGGCAGACAACATACGCAAGGAAGATAAAGAGGAACAGCAACGGATAGCTTCTGTAAAGGCTGAATACGAAAACGACATGCAAAAGGAGCTCCACACACAGGGAGCCGATACAGAACGTCTGCAAAACATTGCAGAACAATTGCAGAATATCGAACAGGAACTTCTGTTTATAAAAGACCATGCTGCACTCATCATCGAGTATCAGAAGGATAAACGCGATTTGATTGACCAAATTCCGACATGGCAACGTGAATATGACGAGCAAAAACGTTTATTAAACAACGAGAAAGAATCTTTACATAAAGAAACAGGAGCCCTGCAAAGTGAAATAGACAAGCTGAATAAATCACTGCATGAAGCAGAGGAAAATGTACGCAGCTTATCCGGCAACCTGGATGCGTACGAAAAAATTCCTGCATACGACTGGTACAAGCCTCATCAGGATATTTTCCGTTCTGAAAATGGTACGGACACTGAAATAGCCGTTCAAAAAGGATGTATCGAACTGATTGATGAACTGGGACGCATGGAAAACCAGTACATGCAGCTTCAGAGTCGCCTGCGCAAAGAAGTTAATCTCTTTACCGGACATTTTGACGAGGACAATACGTTTAAGTTCAAAACGAAATTCAATGAAGATTGGGAATATATACGTTTTGCCGATGAATTACACGACTTTGTAGAAGAAAATAAAATCAACGAATTCGTGCGTCGCATCAACAACGAGCATTCGGACATCTTCAAACGTATCAGCATGGATACTTCTATGCTTACGGCCTCGGAAAGTGATATACAGGATCTGATAAGCAAGGTAAACAAAGGATTCCAGACATGCAATTTCGTAGGAGTAATCCAACGTATTGAAATGAAGGTAGAAGAAAGCAGCAACCGAGTGGTAAATGCTTTGAGAGCCATACAGAAATATTACAATGAACATGCTTACGACCTTACTCCGGGCACAAACTTGTTTTCCAGCGAAAACGAACAATTGGTGAAACAGGAAGCTATCGCTTTATTGCGTGATTTCATCAAAGAAATGCATGCTTACCGGTATGACAAGATCCGTCTATACGATTCGTTTGAATTACGTTTCCGTATCATAGAAAACAACAACGACACCGGGTTTGTCGAAAAGTTGTCGAATGTGGGTTCGGAAGGAACAGATATCCTGGTAAAAGCAATGATTAATATCATGCTGCTGAATGTATTCAAAGAAAGTGCTTCGCAGAAGTTTAAGGACTTCAAATTACATTGCATGATGGATGAGATCGGAAAGCTACATCCTAATAATGTAAACGGAATCCTAAAATTTGCAAACGACCGAAACATTATTCTGATTAACGGTTCACCTACGGAACTGAACCGTGACGCATATAAACACGTATATCTGCTCACTAAAGGGGCTCAAAGCAAAACCCGCATAGCCCGGCTGATCTCAGATCAGAAATTGTAAATGTTCTCTTTTTTAAATACCTTTGCTAGGTACGAAAAAGAAAAAGCAATTTATGATGCAGATACTGAAACTACAAGGAACCGACAGACAACTATACCGGCTGGTAGGCCCTTTGGTTATGAATCCGAAAGTCCTGCAATACAACAACGGATATCCGTTTAAAACCGGAGAACACTATGTATGGTATATTGCAATAGAGAAGCAAAAAGTAATGGGATTTATTCCATTAGAAATGCGTAAAAACGAACATATCATCAACAACTACTACGCTGAAGCAGAAACCCACGACTATATTCTGGATACACTGCTAAATACAGTCCTTACAGACGAGGAAGAGAGCACGCAGCCTTTATCGGCTGTAGTGCAAACTCCTCATCAGGACTTGTTCGTACAGAAAGGATTTGAAATAACAAAGAGTTGGAAACTATACATAAAAATGCAGAAGGCATAATGGAAGCGACAGTTCAGGAACAAAAAAATGTCTACGAATTAACCCAGGAGCGTCTACGAGTAATATTCAACGAATTTGATAATGTCTATGTGTCTTTTTCTGGAGGCAAAGACAGTGGAGTATTGCTGAACTTATGTATTGACTATATCCGCCGCAATAACCTTAAGCGGAAAATAGGTGTATTCCATATGGATTATGAGGTTCAATACAAAATGACTATCGATTTTGTAGACAGCATTCTAGAAAAGAATAAGGATTTACTTGACGTATATCGCATCTGTCTTCCGTTTCGTGTCGCAACCTCAACATCAATGTATCAGTCTTTCTGGCGTCCGTGGGATGAAGAAAAGAAAGATCTCTGGGTTCGCCAGATGCCTGAAGGTGCTATGACAATAAAAGATTTCCCCGAGTTGAAACCAGACACATGGGACTACGATTTTCAGCTTTACTTCGCACAATGGCTGCATAAAAAGAAAAAAGCTACACGTACTTGCTGCCTAGTGGGCATACGGACACAGGAAAGTTTCAGTCGCTGGCGATGTATATTCCAAGTTCCCAAGAACATTCTGTATCATAAGTATATCTGGACCTCAAAAATAGGAAATGATATTTACAATGCCTATCCTATATACGATTGGAAAACGACAGATGTATGGACGGCAAACGGTAAATTCAGATGGGACTATAACCCTTTGTACGACCTCTATTACAAGGCAGGAGTCAGCTTAGAACGGCAACGGGTAGCCAGCCCGTTTATCAGTGAGGCTATCGAAAGTCTTGCTCTTTACAGAGCCATTGATCCCGATACATGGGGAAAAATGATAGGACGCGTAAATGGGGTAAACTTTTCGGCTATTTATGGAAGCACACATGCCACGGCAAGGCAAAAAATAAAACTGCCAGAGGGATATACATGGAAATCATTTATGTACTTTTTACTATCCACACTTCCTGAAAAGACACGCAACGGCTATCTCCGGCGTTTGAACGTCAGCATTAAATTCTGGCGAACAAAGGGAGGATGCCTGAGTGACGATGTCATACAAAAACTGATAGATGCTAAAGTTCCTATAGAAATAGTAGACAAAAGCAACTACCGTACACATAAACATCCTGTAAAAATGGAATACCAGGAAGATATAGACATTCCTGAATTCAGAGAAATTCCCACATACAAACGCATGTGTATCTGCATTCTCCGAAATGACCATGCCTGCAAATACATGGGCTTCTCTCCTACAAAGGAAGAGATCAGCAAAAAGAATAAGATTATGGAAAACTACAAAAATATTTGGCGATGAGTGATAACGAAAATGAATATAAAAGTCCTGTTTATAATGTAAAAGCTGTACCAGTAGAAAAAGTAGTAGCAAATGATTATAATCCCAATGTGGTAGCTCCTCCAGAAATGAAACTGCTGGAAATATCCATTTGGGAAGATGGATTTACCATGCCGTGCGTTTGTTATTATGACAAAGAAGCAGACAAATATATTTTAGTTGATGGATTCCACCGATTTACGATACTAAAAACCTCCAAACGTATTTATGAACGAGAAAAAGGCCTGCTTCCTGTCGTTGTGATCGATAAAGATTTGTCAAACCGCATGGGATCTACCATTCGCCATAATCGTGCACGTGGAACTCATAACATCGAACTCATGTCACACATTGTTGCCGAACTGGACAAAGCAGGAATGTCGGATCAATGGATTATGAAAAACATCGGAATGGATCGAGATGAATTGCTCCGACTGAAACAAATATCCGGTCTGGCCGAACTTTTTGCTGATGCCGACTTCAGTATTCCCCAGCCCAAGCCTGCATATATTCCAATACCGGAAAATGACGATGAAGTAAAATCTGAATAAATTAACCCGCTCTTAAATACAATAAATCATACGTGTAATAAAATAGCCCTGTCATCTTTCATTGAAGTACATCCTGAATGTTTTATACCTAAGATGTAAACTTCCTAGTAATGACAGGGCCATTTTATTGTAGACAGAACAGTCAGGTTCAAATTGAGAGTTCCTCTTTGTTGAACTAAACTTAGATAGACTTGTACTCTCCTTTTCAGCTTTCAAGTTTTGCCTTAATATTTTCCAGTAGAATCAGGCATCCCTGCATTTTAGGATTTTCAAAACAAGCTTCAGCCTGATCGAATAAACGTGCTACTGTTTCTTTCAGATTAGGAATATTAGTTGCTTTATCCACTTGTAAACCTTGAGGTAAATCTTGATTAGCAAACCAATCTTTCAAGGCTTTCAGTTCTTCTTTCTTATAAATTTTTCTTTCTTCCATATGATAATGATTAAAACGGATATCCCACAGCAAAATGAAATGCAAAATCGCGTTTGAAGTCAGGAGATATAATGGGGTAACGGTCACGACCGGTATACATCGGATTGACAGCCTTCATACCTCCATCGAAACGTAAAATCAAGAAGTCCAGATCGAAACGTATTCCCAGTCCATAAGATACGGCAAGTTGCTTATAAAAACGATTAAACTTGAATACTCCTTCCGACTGTATTCCCTGATTCCGTATATTCCAAACGTTTCCGGCATCAATAAACGCTGCTCCATTCAACTTCCAGAATAAAAATGTCCGGTACTCCAAATTCAGGTCCAACTTAATATCTCCCGTATGATTGACATAATCTATCGTGTTTCCATCCCCACGATAAGAACCTGGTCCTAAAGAACGTACCCGCCAGCCACGTACACTATTAGCACCTCCGGAAAAATATAACTTTTCGAAAGGTAAACTCTTAGAATTCCCATAAGGAACCGCAACTCCTAATCCGGCATGAAATACCAGCGAATTGCGCTCATCGATAACGAAATTTTTTGCATAATCTATGTCAGCCTTCACGTACTGTGCAAAATCTATATTAGCCAGCTGATATGCTTCGCCGTATCGTGGCTTTTTATTTATCAAACGCGAAAAGGCATACAACAAATTACCAGCTTCTTCTATATTAAAGCGCACAGAATACGAATTACGGTTTGCCGTAGTCATCGTATTTCCTCCAGCACTATTATAAGTATAAGTATATCCCAAGCGCACAATGAACAAATCTTCGTAACTATGTCTCAGCAATGGATTAACCTCATCCATACGATCCAGATAATCGTCGAATGTAGGTGAGGTATAGGGCATATAAATATAATTTATATCCAGCAAGTCAAAACGATGATTTGCCTTTCCTCTCCGTGTCCAACGATAGCTCCAGGCAGCAGAAGCTAAAGTACGTTCAAATTCCGGACGAATCTGCCAATTATATTTTATACTGACCTCTGAAGTCGCTTTAATACGTTTTTTAAAGTCGGAAGACAGAAACGGGAACATAAATTCAGGGAAATTCAAACTGCTCTCCACACCGTATTCCATATAGTTACTGCTAGTATATCCTTCCAGTCCACTCACTGCTTCATATGCTCCCCTCAATTTAATTGTAAAAGTCTCAGAACCTTTAAACAGGTTACGATGCGTATATGAAGCCGACGCTGCTGCTCCCAAATCACCAGCAGAGTTTGTTCCTTCTATTTCGAAAGACAATGATTTATTTTTATTTCTTGACAATGTGATATAAGCATCCAGGTATGCTGAATCATTTTCTATCACTTCGTTGAAACGAATATTCGAATACTTCAAGATAGACAAACGGGACAGCGCAGAATAAGTATTTTGTACACTCCTGCTTCTATACAAGTTTCCGGGTATCAGAAAGTTATAATCAGAAATTACTTTCGGACGCAGAAACAGCTTGTCTTTATAAAACAAACTGACATCTCCCAAACGCACAGAATCAAAACTTTGGAGTGCTTGTGCAGAAGGTACAGTAAAATCCGCATCCAATATATAGTTGACATTCCGTATCCGATACTGGCGGTGTTCTTCCGGCATATCTTCCTTACGAATTTGAAATGAGGCCAGCTCCATTGTAAGGTCAACTTTATGGGTATTCAGCATCGTATCTGCCTGAAATGTAATAAAATCTTTATTAAAACGATAATATCCCCTGTTCTGCAAATATTGGGTTATACGTTGTCTTTCCTCATCCAGTACATTTACATCGAACCGCATTCCTTCGTGCAGTAATGTCTGTGCTGAATCTGCTTCCAAATAACTACGTATCTTACTATCTGCAATATCATAAGCTATATTATTTATGATATACGGTGATCCCGAGTGAATATCATAGGAAACCTTCATACGTTTGCCCTTCGCTTCTTCCTTCAAATCGACAACCGCTCCCATATATCCCATATTACGTACAGCTTTTTCTATTTCCTGCTGTGTTTCTTGAGCCGCATCTTTACTGTATATTACAGGCGCATCTCCCAGTTTACGCCAAAAACGGTTTATCCATTTTGTAGAGTCCATGCCCGAAGCACTATAAATATATAAAGGGAATCTGAATAAACTGAACCATTTAGCATTAGGCGACTGACGTACGTACTGATTCATCTGAGATGATTTTATCTCTTTATTATCCGACTCTATTTTTACGTCATCCAATAAATATCCTCCTTCTGGAATAAATTTATTGACAGAACAGCCTGGCAGTAGCAGGACAATAAGCGTAAAACAAATATAGATATGTAAAAGAGTCGTTTTCTTCATCTCAAAACAAGGCGATATATGCAGAATTATATGCAAAGATAGGCAATAATTAAAAATATCTTCTTATATATAAATTATCATCCTATCTTTCAACAAGTTATTTAAAACTTAAACTATCAATGTAAAACATACGTAAAACAATTAGTCAAATTCATTATTCTACCTACATTCTTACGTACAAATATACAATAAATTTTATGATTCCTGCAACACATAATTTATCGCTTCCTCGGTTGCTTTCTCCCTCTCAACTTCGAATTCAGATGATAACCTACTTATCAAATCTATATTACCCGTAACGGCTGACTTCTCCTTCCCCGATTCATCTTTAACCGTCAGACGATAATGCCCGTAACCGATAAATTCTTTCGATAGAGTGTAACGCATAGAAAAGATTTTATGGCAGGAAAGAAAAACGGTCCCGCTACCCGTTGCGTTACACTTTGTTGAAAAGCAGTAGGTACATTAATACTCTACACGGGGCGAAACCGTATATATACGGAAAGCGGCGGACAATAATACATAATGCCCGCTGCCGTTGCCAGCAAAAATTATTTTGCTTTTCAACCAAATATGTAACGCACTACAAAGATGGGGATTTTATCTGAAAAAACAAAGCCCGACCAGATTAATATCCGGAAGGGGCTTTGGTTTGCTTCAACAAAGCTAATTCTACAATACGAAGATACAAATAACTACCAATTCCACAAATTATAATTGACAGTTACAGCCAATACCGGAGATAAACCATATCTTCCGACACCGTAGCCGGCTGACAAGCCAATCCCCCACCGTTTAGGCTTACCAACAATATCCCGATAGATATATTGCGTTTCATATACCGTTTTGGGATAAACCCGAAGCTCATCAAGTCTAGGCTGAACACCGCTTACCTTTGCGTAGTAATTGCTGTCCTGGTATTCCCTATACTCACGCAAATAACAGCAGGTGTCGCTTGCATGAATAGTATCAGAATTATCAATCCAGGCAACATAAGGTTGTGGAGACAGAATATACTGAGTATCGACATCTACCCTCGTAACTACATGAACAGATGTAACCGTATCAGCCTTTCCGAACTTGCTTTTAGTAGGCGAACGACTGCACCATCCTAAACCGAAAGCCAGTGCAGCTATTAATATATAAGGTAGGTATTTCATATTTTTAGGCATAAAAAAAGCGGTGAATCATTGAAACACCGCTTAAATAGTCAAATATTTTAATATCATTGATTAGCACGAATATTTTCTATCAATTGTGCTGCACCATCAAAAGGCAAATAATAATCATTAAGTATGGTTCCTGACAGTTTTACGGAAAGCAAGGCACGGGCTGCCGCATACATATCTGTTAAAATAACAGAAGCCATATCTGTTGGCAATTTGATATCAATTTGGTTTCCTTCAACTTTGCTGAAAAGCGTTTGTATAGGATCAATATGCAAAGTATAGGAAAAGCTATAAGAAACAATTGGAATATCTTCCTTGGAAGGCAAAAACAAATTAGTCCACAAAGTAGCTTTAAGCAAGGAACGTTCTTTGTCTATCTCAAAATTGATAGCAAACATCGTATAAATATTGTTGCATTCGTCTTTTTGCGTCGGAAGAGCGTCACTACAAATATCAAAATATTCTTCCCTGATTGATAGGACTCGTATCTTAATTTTTTTTTCCATATCTAACATTTAATTTTTATTGAAAGTTTGCTTGCAGGCTTTACTACAGCATAGTCACAATTATCTGAATATACAAAATCTGTGGGATAAACTTTCTTGCCTACAGGAAATAGCAAAGGAACTGGTACAAATGTACTTTCTTCCTTATTTTTTTTAGAAACTTCTACTATCGGTTCTCCAAGTACTCTCTCAATGGATAGCAAAGTACCAATTGTAAAATTATGTGTTCCACGCATCCATTTGCTTATCTCCGATTCATTCTTTCCAAGCATTCGCGCCAAATCCTTTTGAGTTAATCCTTTTGAAGCCAACACTTCATATATCCTATCTGAAATTCTAAAAGAAAAATCGACAATGTCCCGTGATTCTTGTGAAACCCGAGCTCTGCGAGCTTCCAAAATATTGCTCCTTTTCATTGCTTTTTCCTCCTAAATTTTAAGTTACCAATTAATTTTTTGTTATCAACTACCAAACTGCCATTTTTAATACGTGACAATATAAAACGTTCTGTATCTTCCAAAAGTCTAACTAAAGGAGAAAGCGTTGCGCTGTTCTGCCATGAGTCAGAATCCTTTACCCCACCATTTCCTAAAATCAAGACACCGTCAGTAAGCCTTATGCAATATAATCGAAGTTTGTTAGTTTCAATAGGTATGGCCACGACTTTGCTCTTAAAAGAAGATTCAGGGCGAAAATAACGTTCCAATGCACCTTTTTGCGCTATGACATCCAACCATGACAATATAATATCCATATCTTCCTTGTACAAAGGATTGTCTGAAAACCGAATGACAAAATTTTCAAATTCAGAATATTCATTTCCGGCGATCTTTATGGAATATAAGTTTAAGTTAGAATATTCCTCTATCAGCTCTATCTCATATTTCTCCACATTATCTTAACTTATAAGTTAATAATACAAATATCCTTTTTTTCTATTTAAAAACATGCATAAATTGGAATTTTAACCATATTATTATGTTTTTTTATAAGAATAAACGTAAACGGTGTTTCAACTTATCAAAGAACGCTTCTTGGTTTAACAATTTATAATTCCAACATGAGCAAATCTTTGTATTCTTCAGCTGCATCAAAGCACGGGCACATCTTCGTCCACTCGTACGGTTCTACTACCCCATCACCGTTAAGGTCCGGCGAAGTGTCCCGGTGTCCGAGGATTTCCTTAATCGGATATTCCTTAACCAGCTTTGCTATCAACTCACGCAACGCCTTCTTCTGTTCAGGTGTACGGGTGTCCTTTGCCTTACCGTGCACATCCAGCCCACCAACATAGCAGATACCGATACTGTGCTTATTGTACGATACTCCGGAAAATCCCTTAGAATTACAGTGGGCACCGTCGATAGTCAGGCTTCTACCAACCTCTACCGTACCGTCTAACCGGATGACGTAGTTATACCCGATACATTGGAAACCACGAGCCACGTGCATCTGATTAATCTCTTTCTTGCCAATGTCCTGCCCTACCTTAGTTGCAGAGCAGTGAACTACGATCGCATCTATCTTATTCATTTCTTTTCCTCCTCTTTTGTTACTTCTTCAATGATTTCTCCGGCTGCGTTATACTTTTTCTTGATGTACCCTACCAATAGTCGCTTGATTGAAACCTTGTTCTTGATTCCATGTATATCACAGATATGGTCAGCAATACTATCAAACTCAAATATGAATGCCAGTCCAAGCCCACACATGGCTGAAATGGTATAGCTACATATCCCAATCGGCTGAAGGATGGATATACCAAGCATGAAGCCAACGACAAGGTAACTATTATACTCTATGAACTTGCACACAGTCCGGCGGCCAGCCCTGCTAAACCGGAAATCCTCTCCTCTCTTAATCACACTGTCGATGATGCCTAGAACAAAATCCGCTACGATCATTACGACGATAAATGCCAGCATCCAGCGAAGCTCGAACACTACCCCTTTTATCTCTCCAATAAAGGAGTAAGCCCCGGCAACTAGAAGCTGCGGGGCTATTATGGTAATTAGATTCTGCATTACTCCTTATTTACCTTGCCACCGAACAACTTGGCCAGCCATTCAGACGTAACCACTGACACAATTCCAGTAGATGCCAGTGCCACAAATAACGAGTCTATCAATACAACCCAAATGCTTGCATCCGAAGGCGGAAAGCCGAGATTCATCCACCACGAGAACACAGTCACGATAACACCGACGACCGCCGTCACCCACATTGTTACCCACTTGTTCATCGGGCTCTGGAGCTTAGAAGCGATGAAGCCAACCCCAGACGGAACAACGATAGACACCAATCCGGTGAAGCTGGCAAATCCAGTCAGGAACTCCGGTACAGAAGGTTCTACACTAGCGGAAGTTTCCGCAAAAACACTCACCACGCACAAAAGAAGTGCAACACACATGAAAACGAATCTTTTCATACAATTAAGGTTTAAATTAAACAAAAACGCCCATAAGCGCATCCCCAGAAAAAGGAACACGCTCATGGGCGCAATTACTATTTCACACACAAATCTACTCATTTACCTTCCTTTTCCAGCGAAGATAAATGATGTAAAAACGAACAAAGAATAAAAGGTTTCAAATCGACTGACAAAGCGTGTCAGTAGGTTATTAGATACAGCCAGCTAGTCCTCCAATTCTTATCGTAATCTAAATATGTAACATAAAGCTTTGAATAGTGGAATTATGTAATTTCATGTAGTGAATAATGTAAATTATACTATAAATCAATATCTTTAGAAATAAATACTATTAAACCATTTGAAAATATTAGATTTGTATCATCAGTCTAAAATATAGATAATTATTAAGAATTTATTATTATGACAAAATATACAAAATCACCTATTGATGAACTATTTTATTCATTAATGGGATTTTATCCCACAAAAGAAGGAGCTGCATATGAAATAATATCAGCTGCTGCAATAAGCCTATTTGAACAAAGAGAAACTAGGCATAATCAATTTGTAAATGGTCTAAGTGAAAGTCTATATCAATTAGATGGGCTCATTGAAAATGACACAATGATTGAATCTAAGGATTATACAAAAAGAGGTGCAAAAGTGGGTAGAGATGACTTACAGAAGATGGAAGGTGCATTAACAGACTTATCAGAAATAAAAAAAGGGTATTTTACTTCTGCCACAGAATACACGGAGCCAGCTCAAATGTACGCAGAAGCGACATCTAAAAATCCTTTACAGAAAGAAATCATACCAGTGTACTTACGTCCATCAACCAAGGATGATGAAAAAGGTAGAGTAAACAAAATACAAATCCAGATGAACATGATAATACCGGATTTTACAAACGGAATATTCAATATTTTATACTCCAATAAAGAAGAAGAAGCAAAACTCCAAAAATTTATTGGAGCATCTGCTCCCATATCATTAACGATTAAAGAATTCTATGATTTCTCCGGAAATGTAATCGAAACTGTTGAAAATTTATGTAAAGAGCAACAGCCTAAATTTCCAATGGATGCCACTGAAGTTGATGGAGTTTTCAATATAAAAGCCTATATAAAAATAAATGATAGTTTATTCTCTATTAAAGGCTTAAAATATCATATATCTGTTTTACATCATACTGAAACTTTTACTATTGAAAGTAAAGGGGATGCAAAAATGTTAATCAAATGTGATAGACTTAATATAAATAAATTAATAACAGACCTTGAAATGACTAATGCAATTAAACGTGTTATGAACGCTAAGTAAAAATTAGATACATTTGTATTCGGAATTTATATATATTGATAATCTGGTTCACCAACAAATAAAATCATTTTTTTTGATATTATATAGTAAAAAATACCGTTATAAATTTACCGAGTTGCTTTACGTGTAAATAAAAAAGGGCAGATTTTTTAACCTGCCCCAAATCTTATTATTCAGCCTTTAGATAATTTCTCACTCCGCGAAGGAAGAGCAGAAATCCAAGAATACCTAAAGCTGTTATCGGTTCTGAGCCGAAGAAAAGCTAAAAAGCATCGGAAAATCCGATTATCACCTCAAGCGTATCGACAAAGAATTTTGTAATCTATTTTATTTTTGTATTTTTGGCAACTTTTTGCCAGAGCTAGAAAAAAATTTATTTTTCATAAATGTAAAAATATAATTAAAGAACAATAATCTCGAGCCGTAATTTATCCCGTTCAGGCTCTATTAAGAAGATAGAATAGTAGTGTAAATTTATGAAAAACAATGAATCACGGATCATTCATACATATGTTGCGGTAGTGTAAAATAAACTGTGTCATGCATTATTTCTCAGTAGAGAATTCATCGGTCGGGGAACGGCCAGCGCCAAGGGGCGGGACCACCCGTCCCGACGAGCGTAAAATTACAATAATTTAAATCGTTCTCCAAACTTTATGGCCAGTTGCTGTGAGATAGTAGCCCAATTGGCAAGTGGCATGGTCCACTTCTTCCGTATATTACGGTATGCAAGATAAACCAGTTTCTCAAGGGCTGTATCCGACGGGAACACGCCCTTGTTTTTTGTTACCTTACGGATCTGACGGTGATACCCTTCAACAGTATTTGTGGTATATATGAGTTTACGGATAGCCGGAGTGTACTGGAAGTATTCGGATAGCTTATCCCAATTGTCCTGCCATGATCTGATGACGATAGGATACTGTTCACCCCATTTCTCTTCCAGCTTAAGAAGTTCATTTTCTGCAGATTCTTTATTTACAGCCTGATAAACGCATTTCAAATCCTT
>ULPZ01057995.1_pt1 | contig 18087 bp, 14 predicted proteins | sample 1953991 | NCBI WGS metagenome assembly ULPZ01 (sample SAMEA4835642, study PRJEB28245) | human gut metagenome | biome: gut microbiome; material: fecal sample | place: Denmark | collected 2008
AGAAATATTACATGCTAAACTTAAACATATTACTAAAAGGAGGAGTCTTCCCTACTCTTTGAGATACAAAATTAAGAGATTAGCCACTTTTATGCAAGCCTTACCTGTTTGCAAGCAGCGGGGCATTAAATTATCCTTCTATGCAACGTCCGGCATCCGAGCGAAAAAACTCATGCAAAATTGACATAATGAAACAGATAAACTATATTTGTCCGAACAAAGCCAACAGTCATAATACTCGTTACCATCCAAAAGCGAAACCCGATGAAAAACAGCATCAACTACAGCAGTACATCTTCTGCCCTACGATGGCCATTAGTTCTCCTGATATTCCTCATAGGCCGTTGCCTGTTCGCTACACCGGCAGCGGCACAAGGCAGCCTGAGCCAAACAATCGGGAATGAAGCAATCAATGCGAACGACATGCACGCTCCTCAATTCACCACCCGCCTCTTTCCCCGTCAGGCAAGCAATGACACCGTGGTCTGTACGCTCTCAGCCTGCTTGCCCCAGAAAAATGATGACCCGGTACGGATCATACTCACATGCAGTCGGCAGCCCGACCTCACCCCACCTACCATTAGCATTGACGGATGGAAACTGGAGAAGCAAAGCGAAAGTTCCGCTTATCAGATGAAAGACGGCGTGGAGTCGCACGAATATGTGTATCAATACAAGTTCTTTCCCGAAAGCAACAGCGTCTTTACCTGTCAGGTAGAAGGGTTGGCATTCGATGGCATCGACTATGACAACTCTCTCAGGTTCTCAGCCAGAAAATCCGGCATCTATCAAAAAGGCTTTGCCTCCCAGTGGCCTTTCTTCCTGCTGCTCATAGGCTGCTACCTGATTGGCCGAATGCTGTTCCGACTGCGTTTCCGCCGCGAAGGAGAGGTAGACTTTGCCCCGTTTATCCTACGCAATAAAAGATTGCCGCTCAGCACCGATTGGGCCACGACGCACTACGGCTTTCCAGCCATGATGTTCTACCTCTCTGCCTGCATGTTCTGCATGATCATCCAGCAACACGTTATCGAGGGTTATAGAAGCGGATTGGACTTTTTCCTTTGGTGCTTCTTCATTACATTACTGTTAGGCCTCATCACCTGGCATCTGCAAACCCGCAAACTTTGTTTTCAGGAAATACGGACCACGCTCGGCAAGAAAGACATCTTCGACGCCATTGCTGCTGCCGGAACAAAATACAAATGGAGCCTTGACCATGCCGGCGATGACTGCATCGTGTGCCACACCAACCCGTCCTTTGGAAGCCTGACGTGGGGTGAACAGATATTCATTGTCTTTGACCAAGGCAGTGTATGGGTCAACAGCGTGAACGACCTGGACAAGCGCAGCACTCTGGCTTCCTTTGGCTACACCAAGCGCAACATCCGTCGCGTAGCAGCAGCCATCTTGAATAAAGAAAAAGAAGATAAAAGCAAGAAATAATTAACTTTGCAAACAGACAATAGCCGGTCAAGTTTCACTGGCAGCCCATAGAGCTGCTTCTGAATCGTACACGAACGATAATTCCATAACATAACCCAGAAAAACATGATGGAGCATAATAACAAACAAACAGCATCCTCTTTCAACTTCCGTTCCGTCACCGAGGCTGATATTCCCGAACTGAAGGAACTCTTCCGCAATACCGTCCTGACCATAAACCGACGCGACTATACGGCTGAGGAAGTGGCCGACTGGGCTTCGTGCGCAGAAAAGCCCGGACATTGGGAAAAGCTGCTGGAAACCCTGCACTTCATAGCTGCCACCGATGCCGAAGGACGCATCGTCGGCTTCACTTCCATACGCAGTGACGGCTATCTGCACTCCATGTTTATCCATAAAGACTGCCAAGGCCAGGGTCTGGCCACTGCCCTGCTGCGACGGATTGAGAGCTATGCACAGGAACACGGCATACACGAAATCACCTCCGAAGTAAGCATCACGGCGCGCCCCTTCTTTGAACGGCGGGGCTACATCGTAGAACAGGAACAACGCGCACAGGCCAACCGTCTGCAACTGACCAATTATATAATGAAGAAACTCATATAAAGAATATGAATATATTGATTCTGAACGCCAGCCCGCGCAGCAATGGAAGCATCTGGACCATGCTCAACGCAATAGAGAAAGAAGCAGTGCAACAAGGCGCCCACGTAGACACGATACGCGTGGCCGACCTGCAGGTAAAAGCCTGCACGGGATGCATGGCCTGCCGCACCCGAAGGGACTGTGTCCTACCGTATGATGACGCCCAACGGATAGCTGAAATAATCAAAGCTTGCGATGCACTGATTATCGGTGCTCCCTGCTACTGGGGAAATATGCCCGGACAGCTCAAGGTACTTTTCGACCGCATGGTCTATGCCCTGATAGAAGATAATCCGCATGGCTTTCCTAAACCATTGCACAAGGGGAAGCAGGCTATACTGGTAAGCACATGCACAACGCCCTACCCTTTCAATATATTGTTCAACCAGTCAAGAGGTACCATAAAGGCATTGAAGGCAGTCCTGAAATGGAGCGGTTTCCGAGTAAAGGCTGTTATAGAGAGGGGAAGTATCAAAGAAAAGCCTGTAGACTCTAAAGACCTGACCCGTTGCCGGAAGGCAGTACAAAAAATCTTGCAGAAATAATGCTATCACTTATGAAGATACAGAAGAATTCTTTCCAACTCCGTCCCTGGCAGACGTCAGATGTACAATCGCTGGCTCTACACCTCAATAACAAAAAGATTTGGGACAACTGCCGCGACCGGCTACCGTTTCCATATACAGAGGAAGATGCCCGCTCTTTTATCGACTATGCAACAAGTCGTGAAGAACCCGGCGAATACTGTATTGATATAAACGGTGAAGCCGTGGGCAATATCAGTTTCATAAGAGGTACGGACGTGGAACGCTTCAATGCTGAAGTGGGCTACTGGCTGGCTGAACCGTTCTGGAACCAAGGCATTGCAAGCCAAGTTCTGCGGGAAGCCTTAAGTCACTATTGGGCTGCGACAGACGTCATCCGCATCTTTGCCAACGTATTTGAAAACAACAGGGCCTCCATGCGTGTACTTGAAAAGACGGGATTCAGACAGGTTGGTGTCTTTCGCAAGGCCTGCTTCAAGAACCATCGCTTCATAGATGCCCACTATTTTGAACTGCTGAAAGAAGAGTTTGTAAAGGCAGCAATGAAAAATTAAAATAAAATACTTACTTTTGTATTCAAAGCAGAGCAGGAATGGCTCTTAAAACAATAAAGTCATTACTTCATGAACGAAATCAATCTACAAAACTTCAGGTGTTATTCCGACCTGACCATTACCTTCAAGAGTGGCATCAATCTACTGATTGGTGACAATGCAACAGGAAAAACATCTGTTCTCCTCGCATGCAAGTATGTATTGAGCGCATTCTTTAGTGGATTCAGCGACGAAAACACCAAATGGATAAGTCCCCACAACGACGATTTTCGGATAAGGAGCTCGCAAGGAATACTGCTACCTGAACTTCCTATCTATATCCAGTTCCAGACCTCGGACATAATTGAATATCCAGACATACTTCAACAAACCAGTTTGTTTGATCCCTCTACTTCATACACCCTCACCAAAAACAGCAAGAAAAACAGCCGTGCCCTTACCACCGGCATCCGCGAATATAAGAACTATGCCGCTTGGCTGATGGCAGGGTGCTTCACTGAATCGGGACAGCAAATGGCTTTACCCTTATTTGCATCTTTTTCTACCGAGGACATTCATGCAAACCGTAAGATAGACGCTTCCCGTTTCAAAACCTATAACCATAAAGCCTCATTCGGCTATTATGAATGTCTGGAAGGTAATGGTTTCTTTCCCTACTGGCTCAAACGTCTGCTTGTGTTGCAAGAAAGTCGTGAAAACCATCCTGAAATAATCATTGTCCGTACTGCTATCCGCAACGCATTGGGACCGGAAGGTTGCAACATTATCAGTGACATGCAGGTACGCCCCAACCAACGAAAAGTCTATTACATCCTTCCCGACGGCCGCGAGACAGAAGCCAACTATTTGTCAGACGGTTATCGGAGACTGGTAAATATCGTCACCGACTTGGCTTTCCGCTGCGCACTTCTTAACCGTGGCATTTATGGAGAAAACGCCTGTGCCCTTACGCGAGGAACTGTATTGATTGACGAAGCCGATCTTCACCTGCACCCTTCCCTACAGGCTGTAGTACCGAAAGGGCTGCGCCATGCTTTTCCGCGGTTACAATTCATCGTCAGTTCACACGCTCCAATGCTTATGTCCTGTGTAGAAACCAACGACGAAAACATCGTTTACAAACTAAACTATTCGTCGGCAGATGGTTATGGCATTATTCCGGTAAACACATACGGCATGGATCTTTCCACGCTGACAGACGTTATACTTGACCAAGTTCCCAGAGCTACAGCCGTTGACCAAAACTTATCTCACCTGTTCCGCCTGATTGATGAAGGTGATTATAAGGAAGCCGCCGAATTACTGCAACAACTGCGTGACTGCCATGGCGAAAACTTACCGGAACTGACCCAAGCCGAAGCTATGTTGAACTGCGTGATTCCTGAATAGCCATGAGAAAGATTGAAAAACAATCCGAACCGCGAGAATGGACAGCACACAGGCTGACACCGGGAGCTAAATACGAAGCAAAACCAGAACTACGCGAAGCATTACTCAAGGAACAAGGATATCTTTGTGCCTACTGCATGCGCCGCATACCCATACGCGACACAAACAGCAATGAGACCACTCGCATTGACCACATATTAAGCCGCAGAAATCATCCCGAACTTCAGCTTAACTATTCCAACATGGTAGTCTGTTGTCCTGGCGCCATAACCTCCGACTTTCACTGCGATAAACAAAAAGGTGAAAACGACATCACTTTCAACCTCTTTGAAGACCATTTTTTTCATACACTTTCTTATTCGAGCAAAGACGGAAGGCTCAAATCATCGGACACAGAGAACGACCGACAGATAAACGAACTGCTCAATCTGAATCACGCACTCCTCAAAAGAAACAGATTGGAAACATTTCGTGGTGTCATTCGGATGATAAACAACATGGGATGGACTTCCTCAAACATTCGTCATCAGATTGATATCTGGAATCAGAAAGACCTGCAAGGGCGTTACAAGCCTTACAACAGCATCGTCCTTTGGTTCCTGAAAAAGAAAATGGAACAAGGTAAACAATAGGATTTCCCAAATTCCTCATGAACATCCAGCCCATCATTACCGATAAGAAACGTTTCCTTCCCCTTCTCCTCCTGGCTGATGAGCAGGAGTCAATGATTGACCACTATCTGGAGCGTGGCGACTTATTCGTCATGTACGACGAAGGGGAAACGGAAGCTATTGCCGTAGCTGTCGTTACCCAGGAAGGGAACGGCATCAGCGAATTAAAGAACCTGGCTGTTGCTCCCGCCTGCCAGCGAAAGGGTTATGGCAGGCAAATGATAAACTTCATTTGCCAACGTTATGCCGACACATGCCATACGTTACTGGTCGGTACGGGCGATAGCAGGCAAACCATTTCTTTTTACGAAAGTTGTGGCTTCATCTACTCGCATACCCTCCCCGACTTCTTTACCCTCAACTATGACCATCCGATTGTGGAAGACGGAAAAGTGCTGACAGACATGATTTATCTCCAAAGGAAGCTGATACAGCTTCACTGTACACCTTCCTCTGAACGGACAGACAACCTGATACACACGTTAGTGGATTTATGGAATGCATCCGTCCGAGCTACACACCACTTTCTGACCGAAGAGGATATTCTACGGCTTACCCCGTTTGTGTATGAAGCCATCCGAGGCAAAACGACCCTGATTGTATCCTATCAGGACAACCAACCGCTGGGTTTCATCGGCATCGAAGGAGAGAAAATCGAAATGCTGTTCGTTGACCCCGCACAAATCGGAAAAGGAATCGGCAAGCTGCTGATACGCAAAGCCATCGAAAACTATCATATCCGCTATGTAGACGTAAACGAACAAAATCCGCAGGCAGCAGGTTTCTACCGACACCTTGGGTTCCAAGTCTTCGAACGGACAGAGACCGACGAACAGGATAATCCGTTTCCGATATTGAAGATGGAGCTTAAAAACCTCTAAATAACCTAATAAATAAAATAACTATATGAAATTATCAGATTGGTTCAAAGGATTCGAAAAAGGAATCGCCCGAATGTCATCTGACCAAAGGGAAACCTTTTTCTCAGAATGTGGAAAAAACTGCGTGCAATGCGGAACTCTGCAAATCTATAAAGAGCTATATGAAAAAGCCCATGGTGACTTGGACTTGTTTTTCACAATAGCCAACGAACTGCCGGGCGTCAGGAGTGAAATTGTGAAAAAAGGTTCAACATATCATCTCTGTTTCATGGAATGTACCTGCCTGCTACATAAGCAAGGCTATGTTGGCACCCCTTTGCTTTGCGAATGTTCCAAACAAAGCATCCTGTATGTATTGCATTCGCTTTGGAAAGACAAAACGTTCCAGGTAACAATTTGCGAATCTATCTTACGAGGAGGAAAATATTGTCAAATGCAGATAGATACAAAAATAAAAATACAAACCTTATGAAAACCGATTATACCGACACTTACACAACTACCATTAGAAATGCCCAGCGCATGACCGCCTGTGATTTATTCCATCTGATGTTCATAAACTATCCACGACCTGTTTTATTTCTGCTACAGTTGCGAAACCAACTGATAAAACCATTAGGACTTCAGACAGGAGACAGCTTTACAGAATTAATACAGGAACAAAATGAAAAATACGTCATCTTCGGTAAGCCTGACAAACACTTGACCTTTCAGGTACAACTAAAGTGTGACACCCCAAACATCCTTACACAATGCCAGACTATACAAATAACGACCTCTGTCCAATTTCATAACACCTTAGGCAAAGTATATTTCTTTTTCATCCGTCCTTTCCATTGCATGATTTGCAGAATCCTGCTGAAACGTGCAGCACGAAACTGGGAAAATAAGAAATAAATCCGAACAATAATTTTACTTTATAAAAACAATGAAACAAACCGAGCACTCTACATTTGAGAAAATATACCAGATGCCACTCAGCAAAGTCTACCCCTTATTAGTCAACAAAGCCACCCGCAAGGGAAGGACGCAAGCTGAAGCTGACGAGATAATACGGTGGCTGACCGGATATACACAGGAAGAACTGGAAGAGCTACTGAAAAAACCGACAACATACGGCGATTTTTTCCGCAACGCTCCTGCCCCACACCCTAACCGGACAATGATACAGGGAAGCATCTGCGGCATCAAAGTTGAAGAAATACAGGAACCGCTGATGCGCGAAATACGCTACCTTGACAAGCTGATAGACGAACTGGCCAAGGGGAAAGCAATGGAAAAGATTTTAAGAATGTAAACATCTATACAACAGTAACCATGAACCGAACCATCATCATCACCGGCGGTGCCGCAGGCATTGGCCGTTGCATTGTAGAACATTTTGCCCGACAGGGCGACAACGTATATTTCATTGACAACAACCCCGAAGATACCCAGGCCGAAATCAGGCGAATGCACGACGAAGGATGGAAAGTGACCGGAGTGGCAGGCGACGTAGCCGACAAGCAGACGCTGGAGAACTTTGCCCGTCTTGTGTTGGACGAACACCCCGAGGGTATCCACTGCCTCATCAACAATGCCTGCCTGATGCACGGCGGCATATTGCAGGGATGCGACTATGACGACTTTCTCTACATTCTGCGGGTGGGTGTGGCTGCTCCCTACATGCTGGCACCCCTCTTCAAGGACCACTTCCAGGGGCTGGGTTCCATTGTCAACATATCGTCTACCCGTGCCTTCCAGTCGCAACCCAACACCGAAAGCTACACGGCGGCCAAAGGAGGCATCACGGCACTGACCCATGCGCTGGCCGTCAGCCTGGCTGGCGTGGCACGCGTCAACTCCATTGCCCCCGGCTGGATTGACACAGGCCGTTACCACGACGACAACTACACCCCGGACTACAGCGAGGCCGACCTCCTGCAACATCCTTCGGGACGCGTAGGCGAACCGGCAGACATTGTCCGTGCAGTAGAGTTTCTCTGCGACGAACGAAATTCCTTTATCAACGGCGAGAACATCACCGTGGACGGAGGCATGAGCCGCCTGATGGTCTATCACAACGACTGCGGATGGACGTACCAGCCCTGATGGAAAACTGCCCGTCCTGCATCTGAAGAACGTACACCAATGATGTTCTACCCTTTCGCCGGCTTTGTATCCTTAATACAAAAAGACAGTAATCGGTGCATATATCCAGCAAATAAATGATATAATCCACATATTGCTTACAGCGAGGGATTCAGAAAACAACAAAATAGAGCGTAAAAAAGGCTATGAACCACTTTTTTTACGCTCATTCTGCCTCTAACCGGGCTTTTCATGCCCGCTTTTGCACCATAAGAATGCCGCTTTTGGAATAAAACAATGCTTGTTCCAACAGAAAAAAGTGCATGTTTTGCATACGTAAAGTAGGTGTTTACGTCCGTAAAGTCCCTCTTTAGCGTCGTAAACACCTACTTTAGCACTGCCAACTACCTATTTTCCCATTCTTCGTTTCTATTTCAAATGTAAGGATTTCGCTATCTAATTATCTATCAACAAGTAGCATCATTCTCACCTCATTTTTTTGTACTGCCCTTACCCTTGCCCGAAAATACGCGATTCTCAGGCGATAGGAAAATCAAAGTGTCATTATGCCAGAATAGCTACAAAATTAATCTGATTTCTCGACCACATGCCAATGCCCGCCTTTATCTGGTCCGACACGCTTGAGTATTCCCTCTGCTTTCATCTTAGCGATATGTTTTTCTACAGCCTTTGGAGTTATGCCTAACCGTTCGGCAAGTGCGGCCGCACTAAATGTATTATCTTGAGATAGCAAAGCTATAATTTTCTCCCTACTAAATAATCATTTTCTCCCTACTTTTCTCTTTTTTCTCCCTACTTTTCAGCAGTTAAAAACCAAATGGAATCTGCATCACCGGTTTGATTAATGATACAGATTCCAATAGAGCGACACAGATTTGATTTATTAAATCTATAAAACTCTATATACTCTTTTATCAGTGTCCTTACTAAGAGTGAAAGATTACTTTCTAAGTATATATATATTAAAGATAGTCAAGTGCTTATCGTTATAGCGGGATTATTTGGCAGGAATCTCAGGAATATAAAGATAGCTGTCGTATCGTCCTCCGGTGTAGATGCAATGGCGTCCAACGTTGTGCGTAGCTGGTGAAGTGACAACTTCGCTGGGGTCGGCACATTCCGTGGCATCGCCTCCCAACGTCATCATCTTCACAGGTTGCCCGGGCATATAAGTAAATCTTTCTTCGGGAACAGTAATCTTTGCCGAACCAAAAGGTATGGCAGCCTTCTCGGACTGGTAGGCACCTACGGTGAGCTGTAGGATTTCACCTTTCTCAAAGAACAGTCCCATCGGCCAGATTTCTATCTCTACCGGAACTATCTCTCCTGGCTTCAATTTCTGTTCACCGGTAAAGGTATAGTAAGGTTCGGCCTCGGTAGTCCGCAACGTATCCAGCTGCCGCATGGAAACCCTCAGCTGACCGGTTGCCACAATACGGTTGCCGACACGGTCGGGCAAGGGCTGACCGTCTTTCGACAGTTTCTCTACCCTGACGGCAAGGTCCATATCGTCGTGGTCGGGTGCAGAGACCCACAAATGCAGCTTCATATAGCCGGTTATCTCGGTCGGCTTGTCCATGCGATAACGGTAGGTCACCTTATTGTCCTTGGCTGCCGACTGATAGATATCCGTTATCTCCTGCTGCGGCAGGCTTGCCTGCAACGTACTGTCGGCAGCCGACAGATAAAGTTTCCTGTAAACGGTACGCGCCAGCGGAAACTCATCCTCGGCACGTCCTACAATGTCACGTCCACCCGGATTCAGCACCGACAAGCGTACCTTGGGCGTCTTCTCCCAACCATTGTCCATACCTTTCAGATAGTGGTCGAAAAAGCGGCGCAGGTCGTCCACATTTTCAGGGGTATAATAGTCGAACCATTCATTAGTATTATGCACTCTCAGCCACTTTTCTTTGGAAGCCATGCGGCGGTAGCCGGCAAACGTGCCGTGGGTATGCACGGAGTTGGTGTAGCTGGCCACCACATAGGCCGGAATGTCGATATTCTCTACGCGCGCAGCCTTATCCAGCCAATAATCGCACAGGAAAGGCTTCTCCACTATCATGCGTGGCTGGTCTTCCAGCATTCCATGAGCAGAGGAAAATGTTTCGGCTATCATTTCAGGAAACTCGGGCATAGGAATTCCGCCACGTGTACCCGACTCACGATAATGGTCGCAAAAGCCTTCCCATGGAGCAATGGCTGCCAGATGTTCAGGCCGCTCGGCTGCAATGAACCACTGGGAAACAGTGAGCCAGGAATTGCCCGACATGCCCACCTTGCCATTGCACCACTTCTGTGAGGCAATCCATTCAATGACATCGCAACCGTCAAGAGCATCCTCGTGTCCCCAATAAAGCAGATTACCCTCCGACATGTAGGCTCCCCGCTTGTCTGGATTGACCACAGCATAGCCGTGAGCCACCCAGTAAGCCGGGTCAGGTCCTTCAAACTTTTCCAGTCCCGACGTAGCGTCCAAAAGTACTCCCGAACGCAGGGGTACATCGTCCAGCATTTGTCCGCCTATCTCCTTACCATAAGGGCTCCAAGCCAGAATGGCCGGACAGACGTCGTTGCCCACAGGACGGAAAACATCGGTATAAATGGTCACTCCGTCGCGCAACCGAATAGGTACATCGCGCTCCAACAAGATATCACACGACAGCGGTTTGGCACCCTCCCGACGTATGCTGCCAGCCTTCAACACCAGTGTTTCCTGCTTAAATCCCGGATAGCGCACCCGCTCTGCACTGACTGGCAATGCCTTGCGGAGCGCCACTTTCATTTCCTTACCGTCGGCATTGTGCAGCATTAATTCCTGCTGCGCTACTACCGGCTGCGCACAGATGGCCGCCAGAGCCACTGTTCCTGCATAAATCCATTGTTTCATCATATACTTTTATTGTTTAAAAGTCATCAGACTAATGTCGTTTTTCTGCTTGCAAAATTCGGCATTAGCAGGCAACAACTGCTGTTAAATCAATGACCGGAATTGGTTAAATACGAAACAACTCCTATCTTTACGCCACCTTAGCCACTGCAACTAGCGAAATGAAGGAAAAGATAATCAGACTGAGCGAACTGGTGGAATATCACCGGGTAAAAGAAGTATATAAGAATACTGTTGCCTGCTTTACAGTAGACAACCGATTGGTAAACATCGACACGATACCTCCTGTATGTGCCGATATTTTCTCTTTCATACTGGTTAAGAAAGGAACAGCCGTCTTCTCGCTGAACTATCGCGGGCAAAAGGTTGCCGAGGGAGATTTGTTGCTATTCTGGCCCAGCCTGTTTGTTTCGCTCACCCGGCAGAGCGACGACTTTACGGCCCAGCACCTGCTTTGCGAACGCAGTCTGTTTGAACGCCTGCTGGCATCCCGCCCTGAATATCAACGTTATTCGCTTTTCTTTTGCCAGACGGAATATCCTGTTGTCCACCTGAACAATGAACAGATGCAAAGCATCGATAGCTGCATGCAGCAAATCACCCGTTGCATCCTGCAACCCGGTTCCTATCAGGAAGACATCCTGCACCACTTGCTGCACACCTGCCTGCTACTGACCCTGGAGCAACTTGAAACGCTGACAGCCGCCCACTCTACCGTTCCCAACCATACGGAGGTATTGTTCCAACAGTTCATCTCACTCCTCATTCAGCACTACAAAGAAGAGCACGGCATTGAATTCTATGCCCGCCAGCTCGCCATTTCCACGACTTATCTGTCGCGCATCATACGCCAGGTCACCCACAAAACGGCCGGCTACTTCATTACAGGCTTGCTCTATGCCGAAGCCTGCCGGATGCTGATTCATTCAGACCTGACCATACAGAGCATTGCCGACAAACTGCACTTCTCCGACCAATCGGCATTCGGCAAATTTTTCAAGGCCAATGCAGGTGTTTCACCTCTGAGATACAGAACAGAAAATGCACACCGACAAGACTCAGCGCTATAAAAAACAATCCCCTTTTACCCTAATTCTTCTCAGAGCATTTTTGCATTCTGTCACCATCCTGACAAAGGATACCCTTTTCTTCTAAAAGCTGAACGGCTTTTTCTGTAGCTACTTCCAGATTTGTGCCTTTCCGGCTGAAACCTAATTGTTGAGCCACGATGCGCTTGAGGTCCTCACGCGGCAAGGATACCTGTTGTTCTACGACATAAAGCGTAGCATTCATTACCTCAACTAAAGGAATCTCCTGTATGTCACGTTTGGAATCAGTTCGATATGAATCATAGCCGACCGAGGCCTCACGAGACACCCAGTATGTCCTGACATTGTCCGAAATCGAAGAGTCAGAATATTCCTCCCGGAGCAAATCGTCCACTAAGGCCTGTATACGCGAAGTGACACGTTGTAAGCCCCATGCCTGCACAATACGCTTGTAAAGCAGAATATTAGTAATTGGTTGTTCTATTTCAATAATTTCGTGAAGTTGTTGCCTGACACGGGGGCCTGCTGCCAACACATCTTCTATGCAGACCGGTGTGGAAGGAGCTGTAAATTCGGCCGCTTTATAGGATTGCCTACGATTGTTAACAGCCTCAACCAGAGGTTCGTCAGCAACAGAAAAGCCAGTACCCGAAGCGAACCGAGAAACAACCGGCTGTGATACCACAGCCTTATGCTGCGATAAATCTTCAAGTCGGCTGACAATTCGCTCTACCACCTTGTCACGATGCGTAAACCAGTCGATTGACCACACTCTCTCTATTTGCCAGCCTAACATCTGCAAAACACCTGGCTGCACGATTTCACGGTCGCGTGTAGTTTTTGTTTCATAATAGTTCTTTCCGTCACAAAGGATCCCCAGCATATAGCAGGAGGGATTCTCACCATCGACAACAGCTAAGTCTATTTTGAAATTGGAACGTCCTACCTGCATATCAACCTTATAACCCTTCGCTGTGAGTTCATCAGCTATTTGGCTAGCCATACAATTATCAATTCGTGCCTGTATCTGTGCCACATCGGCAGTAGACACGCCTGTTTCGGCATATTTGAGGAATTTCTTTAACCCCTCTACACCCACCGACTGCGTCCGTCGCAAATCAATCTGCTCTGAACTGAGGGTGGAAAAAATCACCATCTCATAACGAGCACGCGAAACTGCCACGTTCAACCTACGTTCACCGCCTTTGTTATTAAGCGGACCAAAATTCATGGAAACACGCCCACTCTTGTCAGGACCATAACCAATAGAGAAAAGAATAACATCGCGTTCATCCCCTTGCACATTCTCCAAGTTTTTAATAAAAATAGGTTCCTCGCTCTGATATGCTAGTTTCTCAAGTTCTGGATGACGAGCTAATTCATCGGTCAGCAAATCTTCTATCAGATTCTGCTGAACTTTACTAAAAGAAATGATTCCTATGCTATGGGTGGACAACTGTTCATCAGCCAAACGACGAATTACCTCCCCGACTATAGCCTCGGCCTCGGCTTTATTACAACGTGTCTTACCTTTGTCATAAGTACCGTCAATATGCACCAACCTGATTTTGGAGGCTCTATCATCGATAGAAGGGAACGTATAAAGTTTGCCTTCATAGTACTGCGAATTACTAAAAGCTATCAAGCTCTCATGCTTACTGCGATAGTGCCAGGTAAGGTAACGAGAAGGAATAGACAACGAAATACAATCGTCCAGAATGCTCTCCATATCGTCCAAGTCGGCTTCTTCCTCATTAACTTGACTGGAAGTGAAGAAACTAGTAGGTGGCATCTGCTTAGGGTCACCCACTACCACTAATGACTTGCCACGAGCAATCGCACCGACAGCCTCATTCGTAGGCATCTGCGAAGCCTCATCGAAGATAACCAAATCGAACTTCTCTCTATCCAAATCAACATACTGCGCCACGGAAATAGGACTCATCAGCATGCAGGGACAAAGTTTGGGCAATAGTGTAGGAATCTGATCTATAATCCGCCGAATGGAAGTTCCACGTCCTCCATTACCTATATTACGCTTCAGAATGCCTACCTCGGAATTGGCAGCTGCTTCCATACTCTGTGAAGGTATACGCGATGCCAGCCGGCAATATAATTCTTTCTTACTCAACTCCTGAAAAGTATGTGTCAAGTCCTGATACTTATTTATCAGCTTATCGAACAACAGGCCATTGAACATACGTAATGACTCATCAGAATCCACCACATGCAAAGCCAAACGATGATACAGCCCCTTGAGAAAAGCTTTCGCCACCTCCGCACCGCTCTTTTGTTGTCTAAGTATAGCCTGCACAACCATCTTTAAACCCTGAGACAACAATTCCTCACGACGTCTACACCACAAATACCAGTCCTTTGCCATATCCATGTGAGACAACCAAACGTCCATATTGGTCAACATAGTCTGTGAATAGTCCTGTCTAGGTTGTTCGACATCTACCAATTCAGCCATAGCCAGTCTTACCCGATTGATGTCAGCCACACATGCTTCCATCTGGACAAAAAAGGCTTCATGGGATTGCTGAAATAAAAGCCACTCCCCATCTATCTGCATTAATAGCTGGTCACGTACCGACTTAATGTCACTTCCTGCTTGTTCAGCCAGTTGCTTCATACCACTCCATAACTGCGGCATCAAGTCCAGCACCTGCGTTATTTTCTCCCAATTTTCCTTACCAGACAACGCATAATGCCCAAACAGTCGTGACAATTCCCCTTGTTCTACATTTACATGTTTACGATAGCTGGTATATTCCTCCAAACTGTCAAGCAAGTGGTTGACATCATTCTCTTGCAAGGTCGGAACAAACATTCTGAGCCGATTCAGGTAAGTACGTTTAGCAAAGAACCGAGGTAATACCCACTTAGATTGTATCAGTTTCCATTCCTGTCGCAACAAAAAAACATCTTCATCAAGAAAACTGGCTGCACAATTCTGTAACAAGACAGATGCCATCTTATCACGACGTACACCATCGGCACATACAGCCTTTAATTCATCCCAACGTTCCGGTTGCAAAAAAGCCTCGAACAAAGCAGCATTCAACAACGGCATATTCCGTAATACACTATTTAATAGAACCAACGTTTGAGGCAACTGCTCTGTATCAGGTAATAGACACCCCCACAAGTTCGCGGCTTGTTTGCGATACTCGATAGCATCCATCAATAAACGACGATATTCATTTAGTAACTGTTCCAAACGACTACGACTATTTTCCGAGGAATCTTTCAACAACAATCCGTTCAGTGGATGAGTCGCTGGGTGACCTGTTATCCGGAAAATTGTATCCAACTCGCATATATTCTCTTCCTGATGATTAATCCAATCCAAAGAAATCGATGGTAAAGCGTGAAGATCCACAGGCAGTTCCTCACATTCAATGGACAAGTAACGCGAAATACAATCATACAGAGAAAGTCCGGACTCATGAGGACGGTGCAAAGTCTCCATGTAATCAATAAGTTGCTTCCTCTTGTCATATAAGTCCTGCGAAATGCGTTCATAGTCAGCAGGCGATTGAATATGTACCACCTCAAGTGCATCCTGCATTTGCTTCAAAAAATGCCCCTTTGTCACTTTGTTTGAATGTAATTCCAAACAGAACGAATTCAATCCTATCCGTGCCAGACGATTCTGTACCACCGACAATGCAGCCATCTTCTCAGCTACAAATAACACCCGCTTACCTTTATAAAGCGCATTGGCTATCATATTGGTAATAGTCTGGGATTTTCCTGTTCCAGGAGGACCATGCAAAATAAAACTTTTTCCCTCTCCTGCTTCAATAATAGCTTCCATCTGTGAAGAATCCACATCTACCGGAATTGCAAAGTCTGCAGGTTGACAGGTACGGTCAGTCTCACGTGCATCAACCTCACTCACTTTATCTTCCAACATCAGTCTGTTTTCCATCAAACTTGCTAGAATAGGATGTTCACGCAGCTTATCTGCATGCGAATGAATATCATTCCACATTACAAACTTGTTGAAGGAAAACAACCCCAACATGGATTCTTCCAACACATCCCACCCCTTCTGATGGCGGATACAAGTACGTATAATCGTAAATATTTTCTTGACATCCACTCCGCTTTCATCCGTAGGCAGCGGATTGAGCCCTTTCAATTCTATCTTATACTCCTGCTTCAACAACTCGATTAAGGTTATATTCAAGATGATTTCCTCCTCACGAGCACGAATCACATAGCCCAACACACCACCTTTCCTAACTATATCAACAGGCAAAAGGAGTAACGGTGCAAAACGTTCACGCTCGCTCTTGCCTGATTCATACCATTTCAACACGCCCAATACAAGAAACAAGGTATTGGCCCCGTTCTCTTCAAAGGCCGTACGAGATTCACGATAGAGATACTTTAAGCCTTCTGTCAAGTCTGAGGCAGATAAATAAGCATAAATTTTCTTATTCTGTAAACCTTGAAGCACAAGTTCCTCCAACTGAATGGTATGCAAAGATGAATTGTACATACCCATAGCATCCGGTTTAATCCGTTCGCACACAGGAAGAGAAAGAATCTGAAACGTATCACCTCCTTGCAAATAATCTTCCAGATTATCTATTGAGAAAGAAACAAACGGAATTACTTTTCGGCCAATACGCATATTCAAAAGATTATTACGCAAAGAAAAATCGAGCAATTTCCGCTCCCAAATCAGTTGTCTTGTGACCGGTATTTGACTATCTTCCAACTTTAGCTCATAACGACTTAACTGATTTACCTTCTTGGTAGCATGAGCATGAGCTACCCCTTCATTTTCTACACGCCATTCGCCTGCCTCCAGAATACGTTGGGGCAAAGGACGGATTTGTGACAGCCTGCAGTGTAAGACATCAATAAACATCACAAAGTTCTCTTCCTGCAACAATGCATTACGAGCTGATAAGACTGCATCTTCAAAAGAAACAGCCTCTGAAGCGGTCAAATCCGTACACTCAACCAAAACAATATCATTGATTCCATCCGAACAACCTTTCAGTAAAAAGGCGGCATCGTCTCCCACCGATTGCGTATACATCTCGTCAGTCAACCAAGCTCCAAGAAAAGCATGCCCTTTCATAATAACAAGAATAGGATGAATACCATTTGCCTCTAAACAGGAAGCAAATAATAATGTCAAATCAAGACAAGTACCCAATTTCTCCGTCAAAACCTTATCCACTAAACGTATTCGTTGACCATAATTGCCGAAACTAGCAGGCGGAGTTACATAAACCAAAGCCTCCGAACGTAAAGCTTCATAGAAAGCAGCTATTTGCAGACGCACCCTATTAGGATTTTGTGTCTGATATTCGTCAAGGGCAGAAGAACCTGTCCATTTCTCTAAATATTGTGATGCTCTAAAACTGACACGCGACAACAAAGGATGGTTAGGTGTAACAAACGCAGCCAATAATTCAGGCATAATATTAAATCCTGTCCACTGATCAAATGTCATCAGAAAAATCGGAAACTTCTGCTGAAATGACACAATTTTGTCAATGCAAACAGTTAAGTCAAATTCTGACTGAAAACCTTCAGTCAAAGATAATAGTTGTGCTGGTTCAGGAACTATTACAATCTTATTAACCTGTACAGATTGCCCCGCCGGTAATAAATCCATTCTAACTGAACTTGCTCTAATAAAATCTCCTTGTACAGAAACTTCGACTCTTTGCCAATCTACAGAGTCCTGATTCAGCAACACTAGATTGCAACATACCGACACCTGATTATGCCACATAGCATAGTTAATACAAGGGAGATAATCAAAATGAATCGTACCCTCAAATTGCCCTTCTATCCTATATTCATTATCCATCACAATACGTTTTATTATAACTACTATCTTCCTATTATTAATAATACTCCGTTAAATTTATAGCTAATCCGTTGATAGCAA
>ULPZ01058458.1_pt1 | contig 17931 bp, 14 predicted proteins | sample 1953991 | NCBI WGS metagenome assembly ULPZ01 (sample SAMEA4835642, study PRJEB28245) | human gut metagenome | biome: gut microbiome; material: fecal sample | place: Denmark | collected 2008
TTAATTGTTTAACTCGTCCCATTTTAACGGGACACTAATGTCAACATAATAAAAACATTAAATTACGAATCAAGCAAAATAATAAAAGTACATTTTCTCTTAAGTAGCACATACATATTAATCATAGAATAATCTATAAATTAGTTATTTATAAAATATTATACATAAAAACGAATTAAACTATTCAACTATCGAATGCATTATAAAATATAGAATCATACTACTATCCAAAAAACACAAAAAACAAACAATATTTCGAATACATCTAGTAAAAAAGCTACTATATAGTATATTATAAACAGTAAACAGACAATACACAGTAGCAGCACTTAAATTGTATTACATATTTATATAAATATACATTATAACGCTATAATCCATTAAGAGATACTTCTTTCCGTTTAGACTTAAAGACATAGACTACCGACTATTTGAAAAAGGAAACCGCAAACTAAAAACGACTTAACTGAAACATAACAGTCAATGCTCATTACACTTCCGTTAAATTACAATCAAACAACAAACCGAGCCCAAACAATAAACTACACACAATAACATCCAACCCAAACAATAGAAAATAGACCAAAATCCACAATAGAGCAAAAAGATAATTACAATAAAAGACTATACAAAATAATATTCCCAATCGAATGAATATTTACTAGTCCCAATACAAAAGCACCCTATCCGATACCTGCCCATACCTACCACAATCGCTCCTCAGACGCATCTGCTCCGTACCTCCTTCGTTCAAAGGTACCCGTAAGCGAACAAGGAACGAAGAAGATACGGAGCAGGAACGAACAAAACACGTAAAAAAAGCCATCTGAGAACAGACTTCTCAAATGGCTGCAATTTTTCAGGAAGATAGACTATACAAGAAGCGATCCTACCTGCCGCAAACAATCTTATTTATTTACACGCAAGTTTTGGATTTAGTTTTTCTTCTCCAACTCGCGCAAGGAATCTAGTTTCTTCTTTTCCAGGAATTCGTAGATGCCGCAGAGGTGTTCCTTGACCTGCTTGTTGCCGAATTCGTAGACCTTGCTCACAAGGCCGTCGAGGAAGTCGCGGTCGTGGCTCACCACTATCAAGGTGCCGTCGAAGTCCATCAGAGCTTGTTTCAGGATGTCCTTGGTCTTCAGGTCGAGGTGATTGGTGGGCTCGTCGAGGATGAGCAGGTTTACCGGTTCAAGCAGCAGCTTTATCATGGCCAGTCGGGTGCGCTCGCCACCGGAGAGCACCTTGACCTTCTTCATCGAGGCCTCGGGGCTGCCGAACATGAATGCACCCAGCAGGTCGCGTATCTTGTTGCGTATCTCACCCTTGGCCACATCGTCGATGGTCTGAAATACCGTCAGGTTCTCGTCGAGCAGCGAAGCCTGGTTCTGCGCGAAATAGCCTATCTGCACGTTGTGACCCAGGGTCAGTGTGCCCTCGTGGGCTATCTCGCCCATGATGCACTTCACCAGCGTTGACTTACCTTCACCGTTCTTGCCCACGAAGGCCACTTTGTCGCCGCGTTCGATGGTCAGCGTGGCATTGCGGAACACCACGTGGTCGCCGTAGGTCTTGCCTACCCCTTCCATCACCACGGGGTAGCTGCCCGAGCGGGGTGACGGGGGAAACTTGAGGCGCAGGGCCGAGGTGTCTTCCTCATCCACTTCCAGCAGTTCCAGCTTCTCCAGCATCTTCACGCGGCTCTGCACTTGCAGGGTCTTGGAGTACGTGCCTTTGAAACGTTCAATGAAGTCCTTGGTTTCGGCAATGAACTTCTGTTGCTCGTCGTAAGCCTTCTGCTGTTGTTCGCGGCGTTCCTTGCGCAGCTCCAGGTATTTGGAGTAGTTCACCTTGTAGTCGTAGATGCGGCCCATGGTCACTTCGATGGTGCGGGTAGTTATGTTGTCCACAAACTTGCGGTCGTGGCTGATGACAACGACTGCCTTTCCGCTGCTGATAAGGAAATCTTCGAGCCACTGAATGGACTCGATGTCCAAATGGTTGGTAGGCTCGTCGAGCAGCAGCACATCGGGCTTCTGCAGGAGCAACTTGGCCAGCTCAATACGCATGCGCCAGCCGCCGCTGAAGTCGCTGGTAGGACGATTGAAGTCGTCGCGCACAAAACCCAGACCCAACAGAGTCTTCTCCACATCCTCCTCGTAGTTGGTGGCATCAATGGCATAGAACTTCTCGCTCATGGCCGATACGCGTTCGATGAGCTCCATGTAGCTGTCGCTCTCATAGTCGGTACGCGTCTCCAGCTCCTTATTCAGGCGATCTATCTCGGCCTCCATCTCATGCAGATGGGCAAAGGCCCGTGAGGTCTCTTCAAAAACGGTACGTCCGTCTTCGGTCATCAGGTGCTGGGGCAAGTAGGCCACCACGCAGTCCTTGGGCACCGACACCTTACCCCGGGTAGGCTGTCTGACGCCCGCCAGAATCTTCAGCAAGGTACTCTTGCCCGCCCCGTTCTTACCCATGAGGGCAATGCGGTCTTTCTCGTTAATCACAAAGGAAATGTCACTGAATAAAGTGGTGCCGCCAAACTCCACAGCCAGTCCGTCTACTGAAATCATATCTGTCTGTCAAAAAAATGAGGGGCAAAGATACGGATAAATCATGATTTCTCCTTATATTTGCCTCCCTAACCGATAAAGGTATCTGAGCCAAACACGATAAAGGGATGAAGAACAGACGATACATAACTTATCTGCTACTGTTCATCAGCGTCATTGCGCTGATGGTTCCCGTCATTCCCCATCATCATCACGCAGGCGGACTGATGTGCCTGAAGAACGACTACACTCCTACGGAGCAACGGCAATCAGACGCTACCGAACCGCATCACAACTGCCAGGACGCCAGCTGCGTGAGCGACAACTTTTTCCAACTGGCTCCCTCTACCTCCAACAATGACCTGCAACCTGACTTCCAATGGGCTATTCCCCTGCTGGACGACCTCTGTGCAGGCCTTCTGCTGCCTCCCGACAGGCAAAACAAGCAACATTTTTCTTTTTACATAGAATCGCTGCACGGCATCTACCTATCCCGTGCCACAGGGCTTCGCGCACCTCCCTCCCAGCTTTCCTAAGCACTGCATGGTGCCTATATGTGCACTTTGCAACCGGGTTGCATGTCCCGGCATGTTACCTTTGTCCCCGCAAGGGACTTCCCTTACATTTCTGCTAATAACCAATTCATACACATCATGAAGAAAATGATATTCATGGGAGCCATCGCCCTGTGCGCCTTGTGCTCCTGCAACGGCAAGTCCGACCACGGGCACGACGGACACGACCATGCCACCGAGGCCCATAACCACGAACAGCATGCCCACGAAGAAGGGCACAACCACGAGCAACACGCCCGCGAAGAAGAAGGCCACAGCCACGACCACGAGGGCGACGCGCATGCAGAAGGTGCACACGCCGAAGGCAGCAACGAAATCGTGATGCCACCCGCCAAGGCACAGGCGGCCGGCGTGGAAGTAAGCACCGTAGAGGCTGGCAGCTTCCAGCAAGTCATCAAGACCAGCGGACAGGTGATGGCCGCACAAGGCAACGAGAGCATGGCGGTGGCCTCAGTGGCCGGCGTGGTGTCATTCAGAAGGAACGTGACCGAAGGCATGAGCGTAAGCAAGGGCAGCCCCCTGCTGGTGCTTTCCTCGCAGAACATGGCCGAGGGTGACCCTGTGCAGAAGGCACGCGTGGCCTACGAAGTGGCGCAGAAAGAATACGAACGCATGAAAGCACTGGTGGGCAGCCGCATCGTGTCGGAGAAGGAGTTTGCCCAGGCCAGACAGGCGTATGAGAACGCCCGTATCAGCTATGAAGCCGTGGCCAAGAACCACTCGGAAGGCGGACAGACCATCACCGCACCCATAGCGGGATATATCAAGAGCCTGCTGGTGAAGGAAGGCGACTATGTGCAGGTGGGTCAGCCGCTGGTAAGCATCACGCAGAACCGCAAGCTCTACCTCAAGGCCGACGTGTCGGAACGCTACTACACCGATCTGCCAACCATTGCCACCGCCAACTTCTGTACCCCCTATAATAATAAGGTATATGCCCTGACCGACCTGGGCGGCCGCCTGCTGTCGTATGGCAAGGCCACCGACCAGAACAGCCACTACCTGCCCATCACCTTTGAGTTCGACAACCGTGGAGACATGATACCCGGCTCCTTTGTGGAGGTCTACCTGCTGGGCCGCACACAAGAAGGCGTCATCAGTCTGCCCCGCACGGCACTGACCGAGGAACAGGGCAGCTACTTCGTCTACCTGCAACTGGATGAGGAGTGCTACCGCAAGCAGCTTGTCACCCCGGGTGCCGACAATGGCCAGCGCGTGCAGATACTCAGCGGACTGGAGCCGGGACAGCGGGTAGTAGTAAAGGGTGCCTACCAGGTGAAGCTGGCGGGGGCATCGAATGCAATACCGGCACATAGTCATGAACACTAATCCCAACAAGTACGTAAAGGAGGTAAAGCAGTAGCAGCCGTACAAGCCGGCTTAGCAAGTAGGGAACTTTACCTACTGAAGCCCGTCAAAAAGGGCTGATACCTCCTTGCATACTATAATACTTAACCAACATGCTCAACAAAATCATACACTTCTCCCTCCACAACCGCATCGTGGTACTCATAGCCGCCATGCTGTTGCTCATTGGCGGAACTTATACTGCCATACACACGGAAGTGGACGTGTTTCCCGACCTGACAGCCCCCACGGTAGTCGTCATGACCGAAGCGGGAGGACTGGCTGCCGAAGAGGTGGAACAGCTCGTCACCTTCCCCATAGAAACCGCCGTGAATGGCGCCACACACGTGCGCCGCGTACGCTCATCGTCCACCCATAGCTTCTCCGTGGTATGGGTGGAGTTTGACTGGGACACCGATATCTACCTGGCACGACAGATTGTCAGCGAGAAGCTGGCCATTGTCAGCGAGAGCTTGCCCGCAGGTGTGGGCAAGCCTACCCTGGGCCCCCAGTCGTCCATCCTGGGCGAGATGCTGATAGTGGGCCTCACGGCCGACTCCACCTCTATGCTCGACCTCCGCACGCTGGCCGACTGGACCATCCGTCCGCGCCTGCTCTCGACAGGCGGCGTGGCACAGGTGGCCGTGCTGGGCGGTGACATCAAGGAATACCAGATACAGCTCGACCCGGAACGCATGCGCCATTACGGTGTAACCCTGGCCGACGTGCTCGGTGCCACACGGGGCATGAACCTCAATGCAAACGGCGGCGTACTCTACGAGTATGGCAACGAATACATCGTGCGCGGCCTGCTCTCCACCACACAGGCACAGGAGCTGGGACGGGCAGTGGTGAAAGTGGACAAGGGACAAGGTAACGAGACAACAAGTCCCGCATCCTCGTCAACTCCTATCTATCTGGAAGACGTAGCCGATGTGCATATAGGTGCCAAGGTGCCCAAGCTTGGAACAGCCAGCGAACGGGGCAAACCGGCCGTGCTGCTCACCGTGACCAAGCAGCCCGCCACCAGCACCCTGGAGCTGACCGACAAACTGGAAGCGGCACTGAAGGACCTGAAGAAAAACCTGCCGCCCGACGTACATGTCAGCACCGACATCTTCCGCCAAAGCCGCTTCATTGAAAGCTCCATAGGCAACGTGCAGAAGTCGCTCATCGAGGGTGGTATCTTCGTTGTCATCGTACTCTTCCTCTTCCTGGCCAACGTCAGGACTACCCTTATCTCCCTCGTCACACTTCCACTGTCGCTGATAGCGGCCATCGTGGTGCTACACTACATGGGACTGACCATCAACACCATGAGCCTTGGCGGTCTGGCCATTGCCATAGGGTCGCTGGTGGATGATGCCATTGTGGACGTGGAAAACGTCTACCGCCGCCTGCACGAGAACCGGCTGCTACCACCCGAAAGGCGACTGCCCGTACTCCAGGTAGTGTTCAATGCTTCCAAGGAAGTGCGCATGCCTATCCTCAACTCCACCCTCATCATTATGGTCAGCTTTGTGCCCCTGTTCTTCCTGAGCGGCATGGAGGGACGCATGCTGGTGCCACTGGGCATTGCCTTCATCACAGCCCTGGCTGCTTCCACGCTGGTGGCACTGACGCTGACGCCCGTCTTGTGCTCGTACTTGCTAAGAAGTAAAGAAGATATACATACAGAAGGGGGTATTGACCCGGAAGGCGGAAGTGCGGCAGAGAGACACGTTAGTGTTGGGCAGAGAGACACGTTAGTGTTGGGGGAAGAGACACGTATGTGTTCGGCCGACAGACACGTGTCTGTTTCGCAAGATGCCTCTACCCCCTCCAGAAGTGTCTCTGGGGGCGATTCGGTCGTGGCCCGCAAGTTGAAGGAAGGCTATGGCAAGTTGCTTGAAAAAGCCTTACAACATAAGCGTGCCGTGCTCTCCTCTACCATTGTCATCTTCCTCATTGCCTTAGGCTGCTTCTTCACCTTAGGCCGCTCGTTCCTGCCGTCGTTCAACGAAGGCTCGTTCACAATCAATATCTCCTCCCTGCCCGGCATTTCGCTGGAAGAGAGCGACCAGATAGGCCGACGTGCCGAGGAACTGCTGCTGAGCATACCCGAGATTCAGACGGTGGCCCGCAAGACGGGTCGCGCCGAACTGGACGAGCATTCGCGGGGCGTGAACGGGTCGGAGATTGAGGCACCCTTCGAGCTGAAAGACCGTCCGCGCAGCGAAGTGGTGCGTGAGGTCAGAGAGAAGCTGGGCACACTGGCGGGCGCCAACATCGAGATAGGCCAGCCCATCAGCCACCGCATTGACGCCATGCTGAGCGGTACGAAGGCCAACATCGCCATCAAGCTCTTTGGCGACGACTTGAACCTCATGTTCATGCTGGGCAACGAGATAAAGGCGGCCATTGCCGACGTGCCCGGAGTGGCCGACCTCACCGTGGAGCAGCAGATAGAACGTCCGCAGCTGGTCATCAAACCCCGGCGCGAGATGCTGGCCAAGTATGGCATCACGCTGCCCCAGTTCTCCGAGTTCGTCAATGCCTGTCTGGCCGGAGAGACCGTGTCGCAGGTATTCGAGAAGGGCAAGAGCTTCGACCTGGTGGTGCGGGTGCGCCACGACTTGCACGACGAGGCCTCCAAGCTGCAAGATCTCATGATAGACACGGCCGACGGGCAGAAGGTTCCCCTGAGCTACGTGGCCGAGATACGCTCGTCTATGGGACCCAACAGCATAAGCCGCGAGAACGTAAAGCGCAAGATTGTCATCTCGGCCAACGTGGCCGACCGCGACCTGCGCTCCGTAGTCAACGACATCAGCCAACGCATAGGCAGCGAGATAACCCTGCCCGAGGGCTATCACGTGGAATACGGCGGACAGTTCGAGAGTGAGCAGGCAGCCAGCCGTACGCTGATGCTGACCTCGCTGCTAAGCATCATGGTCATCTTCCTGCTGCTCTACTACGAATTCCACAATGTCCGCGAGAGTGCCATCGTGCTCATCAACCTGCCGTTGGCACTGATAGGTGGCGTGTTTGTGCTGCTGTTTACCACGGGCGAGGTCAGCATACCGGCCATCATCGGTTTCATCTCCTTGTTCGGCATTGCCACCCGCAATGGCATGTTGCTCATTAGCCATTACAACCATCTGCAACGCGAAGAGGGCTACTCGGTGTATGCCAGCGTGATGCAAGGTTCGCTCGACCGCTTGAACCCCATCCTGATGACGGCACTCAGCAGTGCCTTGGCACTTATTCCGCTGGCCCTGGGCGGCGACCTCTCGGGCAACGAGATACAGAGCCCCATGGCCAAGGTCATACTGGGTGGTCTGCTGACGTCTACCGGCCTCAACGGCTTTATCATCCCCATCGTCTACTTACTCATACATAATAAGGACAAACAATGAAAACCAAAGATTCACTATTCATAACCCTGGCCTTCTGCCTGCTTCCCTGCCTCACTGTATGGGGACAGGGGCAGGGAGAGGCTATTCAAGCCATCCTGGGCCAGATAGAGACCAACAACCGCGAGCTGCGTGCCAATGCCCAGCAGACCGATGCTCAGAAGCTGGAGAATCGCGCCAGCAACAACCTGCCCAATCCTACGCTGAGCTATGCCCACCTGTGGGACTCGAAGGACAAGGACATCACGGTAGGCGAAATGGTCGTTTCGCAGAGCTTCGACTTCCCTACCCTCTATGCAGGGCGCAACAAACTGAACCGCTCCTTGGGCAGCCAGCTCGATGCGCAGGCGGCCGACTTCCGCCAGACACTGCTCCTGCAGGCCAAGGAGCTGTGCCTCGACCTCATCATGCTGGGCAAGCAACAGCAACTGCTGGACGAACGTCTGAAGAATGCCGAAGATATGGCCGAATACTACGGCCGACGCCTGGAAACGGGCGACGCCAATGCCCTGGAGACAAACAAGATAAACCTGGAGTTGCTGAACGTGCGGACAGAGGCACGGCTCAACCGCAATGCCATAGAGGGCCGGATGCGCCAGCTACAGGCACTGAATGCCGACATGCCCCTGACTGCCGGCCGTCCACTGCCCGGCAATCCCACGCCTACGGTGGAGGCACTGGGACTGACCTCGTACCCCGACATGCCCCTGCCCGAAAACTTCAGCCAGCTGTGCGACGAGCTGCTGGCCGCCAGTCCGGCCCTGCAAGCCTTGGAGAGCCAGAGCGAAGCAGCTCGCAGGCAACTGTCGGTAAGCCGCCAAGGCTGGCTGCCGCAACTGGAGCTGGGCTATCGGCGCAACACGGAGTCGGGACATCCGCTCAACGGTATCGTAGTGGGCTTCTCCTTCCCCCTCTTTGAAAACCGGGGCAAGGTAAAGGCAGCCCGCACACAGGCCATCAGTACCGACTTTCTGAAGGAAGACGCCCGTCTGAAGGCTTCTTCCGCCTTGTGGCAGCTCTATGAAGAAGCCCGCACGCTGCAATCGTCCATCCGCGAATACGAGGAAACCTTCAACCGCCAACAGGACCTCACTCTCCTGCGCCAGGCACTGGATGGCGGACAAATCAGCATGATAGAGTACTTCGTGGAAGTATCCACCCTCTATCAGAGCCGCACCAACCTGCTTCAGCTTGAAAACCAGTATCAAAAGGCTATGGCCCGGCTCTATAAGTGCCGGCTCTAAGCAGCGCATGCCAAGAGGGTATCAAAACGAACTATCCTTATCTTTTAGACGCGGGTAAAGCGAATTAGGCAATAAAGAAATCTGCTTTACCCGCACAATCCGCGTCTAATAAATAGGTTTACTTAAGTTTCTGATTTGATATTCCACAGGAAGTTAAGAAGTTATAGAAGTTATCACTTCGCTTTGCTCTATTAGAAGTTAAAGCCAATAGTCTTGCAAAAGAAAGAATTGGCAGTAACAGGTCTATTGGCCTTTAACTTCTAAACCCGCCCTGGCGGGCGATAACTTCTTCTAACTCCTCTAACTCCTGCAAGTTTGGCTTCGCCGATTTTCAATTCGGTAAAACCGAAACTTGAATAGGTTTATATATGGTAAGCCCGTTTTGATTCCCTCACTCGATAGGTATTAACTCCCAACGAGAAAAGAGTTAACACCCAACGAAGCCGATATTTTGTGGGCAAAAGAAGATTGATTATGACGAATAAACACTATCTTTGCACCGTCGTGGCCACAACAAAGGCCTGACACCACACCATCGGGATTAAAACAGAAAGAATCATGATAGATAAAATCGAACAACTTCTCAAAGAAATTGAAACGCTGCAAGCTTCCAGCGCTGAAGAGATTGAAGCCCTGCGCATCAAGTACCTCAGCAAGAAGGGTGCCATCAACGAACTGATGACCGACTTCCGCAGCGTGCCCGCCGAACAGAAGAAAGAAGTGGGCATGAAACTGAATGAACTGAAGAACAAGGCACAAGAGAAAATCAATGCGCTGAAAGAGCAGTTTGAAAGCCAGGACACTGGTTGCGACGACCTGGACCTGACACGCTCGGCCTACCCCATAAACCTGGGCACACGCCATCCGTTGTCCATTGTCCGCAACGAAATCATCGACATCTTTGCCCGCATGGGCTTCAGCATTGCCGACGGTCCTGAAGTGGAAGATGACTTGCACGTATACACCAAACTGAACTTTGCCGCCGACCATCCGGCACGCGACATGCAAGACACGTTCTTCGTGGATGTCAACCCCGGCGACGTGACCAAGAACATCATCCTGCGCTCACACACCAGCTCCGTACAGGTACGCACCATGGAACAGACCCAACCGCCCATCCGCATCATCTGCCCGGGCCGTGTATACCGCAACGAAGCCATCAGCTACCGCGCACATGCCTTCTTCCACCAGGTAGAAGCCCTCTATATTGACAAGAACGTATCGTTCACCGACCTGAAGCAGGTGCTGCTGCTGTTTGCCAAGGAAATGTTTGGCAGCGACACGCAAATCCGCCTGCGCCCGTCGTACTTCCCCTTCACCGAACCCAGTGCCGAAATGGACATCAGCTGCAACATCTGCGGCGGCAAGGGATGCCCCTTCTGCAAAGGTACCGGCTGGGTGGAAATCCTGGGTTGCGGCATGGTGGACCCCAACGTTCTGGAGGCCTGCGGCATAGACAGCAAGATCTACAGCGGTTATGCACTCGGCATGGGTATTGAACGCATCACCAACCTGAAGTACCGCGTCAACGACCTGCGCCTGTTCTCGGAAAACGACACCCGTTTCCTGAAAGAATTTGAAGCAGCCTACTAAGCACGCCTACAAAGACATGCAGAGATAAACAAACAAAAACAAGCCATAGATAAAGAAAGGGGGAGTGCACGGAATGCGGCATGCCCCCTTTTCTATACCATCCACCCGGCACAGGCGGGCAGCAGTCCACGCCCCTCGCCTGCCGAGCATCAAAGAAAGGATTGAAAAGAAATGAAAGATCGTCTTGTAACCCGCAGCTATTGCTTCATACTGGCAGCCAACTTCCTGCTCTACTTTGGCTTCTGGCTGATGATACCGGTGCTCCCTTTCTACCTGACCGAAGTATTCGGAGCCGATAAGTTCACGATGGGTCTGGTACTGTCCTGCTACACCATTGCCGCCCTGTGCATCCGTCCCTTCTCGGGCTACCTGCTCGACACCTTCGCACGCAAGCCTCTCTACCTGCTGGCCTACTTCATCTTTACGGCCATCTTCGGTGGCTATCTGCTGGCAGGAACGCTGACGCTGTTCATAGCCTTGCGCATTGTCCACGGCGTATCATTTGGTATGGTAACGGTAGGTGGCAATACGGTGGTCATCGACATCATGCCCTCCTCGCGTCGTGGCGAAGGTCTGGGCTACTACGGGTTGGCCAACAACATAGCCATGTCCATCGGACCCATGACGGGCCTGTTCCTGCACGATGCCGGTATGAGCTACACGGTGATATTCTGCTGCTCGCTGGGTTCGTGCCTAGCCGGTTTCCTGTGCGCATCGCTGGTCAAGACACCCTATAAACCACCGGTAAAGCGCGCCCCCATCTCACTGGACCGCTTCATCTTGCTGAAAGGACTGCCGGCCGGCCTCAGCCTGCTGCTGCTGTCCATCCCTTACGGCATGACCACCAACTACGTGGCCATGTATGCACGCCAGATAAATATCGACGCTTCCACGGGCTTCTTCTTCACCTTCATGGCACTGGGCATGGCGGTGTCGCGCCTGTTCTCGGGCAGGCTGGTCGATAGAGGCAAGATTACGCAAGTCATCTCGGCCGGACTGGTGCTGGTGGTGTTCAGCTTCTTCCTGCTGGCCTCGTGCGTCTACATCATACGTTGGAACAGTGAAGCCTGCACAGTGATATTCTTCACCATAGCCTTGCTGCTGGGTGTCGGTTTCGGCACCATGTTCCCGGCCTATAACACTCTGTTTGTCAACCTGGCTCCCAACAGCCAGCGTGGTACAGCTACTTCGACCTACCTGACTTCATGGGACGTAGGCATTGGCATCGGCATGCTGGCAGGCGGATATATTGCCGAAGTCAGTACCTTCTCCAGAGCCTACCTGTTTGGTGCCTGCCTGACAGTGGTCTCCATGCTCTACTTCAACCTGAAAGTAGCTCCACACTACCATAAGAATAAACTCAGATAACATACTCCTTCGACGAAGATGAGAAAAAAAGAACGATACGAACAGATATTGGATTGGTTCAGAATCAACCGCCCGATAGCCGAAACGGAACTGCATTACGAGAATCCGTTTCAGTTGCTGATAGCTGTCATCCTGTCGGCACAATGTACCGATAAGCGGGTCAATATGATTACCCCTGCCCTCTTCCGCGACTTTCCTACCCCTGAGGCACTGGCTGCTGCCAGCCCGGAAGTAATATTCGAATACATACGCAGTGTGTCCTACCCCAACAACAAGGCCAAGCACCTGGCCGGCATGGCACGCATGCTGGTAGAAGAGTTTGGCAGTCAGGTACCCGGCACACTGGAAGAACTGACCCGACTGCCGGGAGTTGGTCGCAAGACGGCCAACGTCATCCAGTCCGTCGTATTCAACAAGGCTGCCATGGCGGTAGACACACATGTGTTCCGTGTCAGCCACCGACTGGGACTGGTGTCGGAACGCTGCACCACGCCGCTTAGTGTGGAAAAGGAATTAATGAAGAACATTCCCGAAGCCGACATTCCGATAGCCCACCACTGGCTCATCCTGCACGGCCGCTATGTATGCCTGGCCCGCAACCCGAAATGCGACGAATGCGGTCTGAAGATGTTATGCAAGGAATATACAACACAGTATCATGCAGAGCCGGCAGCCAAGCAACCCACTAAAAAGAAGATGAAGCAACAAGCGGAGCAGACAAAATGAGTACTGCTACCTATGCCCGAAACATATAGCGGTTATTACCCTACATGGTAGCAGTTAACTCCCAGCACGATAGCAGTGGACTGCCAGCATGGTAGCAGTGGACTACCAGCACGGTAGCAGTTAACTCCCAATACGATAGCAGTGGACTGCTGACATGGAGACAGTCCACTGCTGATATAACCTATAAGCTTTTCTTGAAAACACATGCGTGTCTACAGTTTGATACATACGGCTGCATTGGCTTACGCATACGGCTGCATCAGCTCACACTGACTGCTGCGTTTCGTCAAGTCCCTCTTCAGCTCCGTAACCACTCTCTTTGGCCGACTAAAGTCCCTGTTTACGCTCGTCAAGTCCCTCTTGGGGCAGCAGAAGGTAAACCGACTTTTACGCGGACTGTCCACCTTCTGGGTGAAACATCACCACCTCCTTTTATCTCTCACTATCAAAAAAGGCCCATTTCATCGAAGTTTCACACCCGTAGAAGATGTATTTTCCCATAACAAGTTTCACGCCTTCACAGCAGCTTCAGGCAATTGATTATCAGCGCAATGCTGTGAAACATATATCTTTCACTCATATAGTCACATCTGTTTCTTCACCTAGATCTTTCACACCAACACGTTCATTTTCAACGCCTAATGGTGAAACTTCACCCTGATAACTGTTTCTTCCGCCGTTGAAACCTCATTTTCTCCATTCACCCTTTCCTCGTCGTGCCACTTTTTAACAAATGCCTCCAAGCTTTGGACATGTAACTTTCATGTGAAGCACACTTCACAGCCTCAAGTTAATGAAACACTTACCATAAGGTAAAAACAAGAAAAGGAAAAAAATGACAGGAAAGCCAATCAATGCTTTTCCTGCTGTTCTCTTCCTTTTTATATTATCAGTCACAGTGCATAGGCACTGTTGTTCAGCCTGCCTTATTCTTCAGTCTTGGCTTCTTCGGCTTCGGCCTGTTCTTCTTCAAAGTCAGTCAGTCCGTTGGCCACCAGAAGATTGTACCATGAAATCAGCTTCTTGATATCTGAAGCATGAACGCGGTCGCGGTCAAAGTTGGGCAACACCTGTCCCAGATAATCATAAAGCTCAGCAGATGAAGCTTTCTTCACGTCGAGAGCCACAGCCGCACCGTTCTCTTTTTTCTTCATGGAAGCAAACACTTCTCTCAAAGGAATGTCATCGGCATCAGTGTACATGGCAATATCGCCCAATGAGATTATCTTATCGTTTCCGTAGGAAGGACAACGTTTCTTATCAATCAGCGACTCAACAATGAGCATATTCTTTCCCTGAGAAACGAGTTTATACAACCCCGGTTTACCGGAGATAGACAAAATAGTCTTCAGCATATCAGTATAACAATTTATTAATGGTTATTGATTAGGAGACCTACAGCGGGCTGGAAATAACAACAGAACTCTCTGCCTACTGTACGACCCCGATTATTTATTTGACGGGCAAAGGTAAGGAATATTTTGAGATAGCGAAGAGATTAGACTTAAAACCTGTGGAATTAATGGGGTTTTACCATCGTTCACAATTACACAGTCGGCCTGTGCTTTCTTTCGCTCGTCATCCATCTGGCTGCGCACCCTTGCTTCTATCTGACTGCGCGAGGCACCGTCGCGCAGCATGGCACGCGCAATGCGCACTTCCTCGGGAGCGTATACCATCACTACACTGTCTACTTCCGAAGCGAAACCGGCCTCTATCAGAATGGCAGACTCTATACCTACCAATTCACACCCTGCATGACAAGCTGTCCAACGGCGGAAATCTTCTTTTACACGCGGATGAACAATAGAATTGATACGGGAAGCCTGCTCAGGACCACTAAACAGATAAGCAGCCAGCATGGGTTTGTTAAGCGAACCATCCAAATACACATCCGGTCCCAACAAAGCAATAAGCCCCTGCCTGATGCCTTCGTCCGTCAGCATCAGCCGTTTGGTCTCTATATCCGAAATATAGACGGGAACGCCCATTACCTCCAGCAAACGAGACACTACACTTTTGCCACTGCCTATGCCACCGGTCAGGCCAATCTTCTTAGTCATAACTCAAAGGGATTTGTTCTATCAGGAAATCTACCTGCTCAGGATTGAAACGAATCTTGCTGACTCCCTCAGGAATCTTTCTCAACTTCACTTTGTATTTTTCTGTTCCCAGTTGAAGCAGTTCTTCGTAGGATACAACAATATGGAAGTCAGAAGCATCAATTTGCCTGAAGCGTCCCATACCTACCTGGAAAGTCACCTGTACCTTAGAAGGAAAAGCGCGCAAGGCTTTGTCGGCCGGGAAGTTAATGCCATGCAAGGGAACTTCTACCGTCTTCTCCGTATAAATATCGACCGGCAATGTAACCTTGGTTGAGGTTGGCACGAACTTGGCGCCCTTAGGAGCATCCAGATAAACATGCCTTTCTATAGTATCGGTCACGTTTTCAAGAAAAAGCCACTGGGTATAAGCAGCCGTTATGGTATCAAGCACTTCAGCCGGCGCATAGACCGTCACTGAATCAGGTGTAAATATCGTATCTGACAAATAATATTGCTGGCCGGCTCCTACATTTCCACGCAATCTTACCGGTACCTGTTTACCTTTCCCTGTGGAATAGATATATTCAAGCGTATCAGGAGTAATGGCCAACAAACGGGTGGAAGTATTCAGTTGGCTTGTGATTTTCTTTTCAAACTGAGCTCTTCCAACCTTAATCCGATTGCTCTGTCCGCTTTCTTCGAAGTTCAGCGTAACAGGGAAAAAACTCTTGCCAAGCATATAGTTCAGCAATACCGTACCCTTGTCCTGCACCCTGATATGTATTTCCGACACCGGCTCGGATGTTACCACCACATTCTCGGGTACTCCTTTGAGACGAACAGGTACCACAAACTCCGTCTCATAGTCATTGTTCAGCGTCTGCAACAGCCAGAATCCTCCTGCCACAAAGAAGAAGAATAAAAAAACAAAGAACTCCCTGCTCTTATCACTAAGCAGAAAGTCCTTCATTTTTCTATTTATTCTCTTGCAAATATAGCTTATATTCCTACCTCTAAACATGAGCAAACATTTTCATGAACAAGGCAATCAAGCCATCGTCAGATTACGGTTCTGTCTATTGTTATTTCGCAGCCTGAGCTCCGTTGGCATCAGCAGCAGCGGCAAAAATAGAATTCTTGTCAATACGGATTTTTACGTTGGAAGCAATCTCCAGAATCACGTCGTTATCGTTGATTTCCTTGATTACGCCATGAATACCACCAGCTGTAATAACCTTCTGGTTAACCTGAAGCGATTTGCGGAAGTTGGCTATCTCCTTTTGCTTCTTGTTTTGCGGACGAATCATAAAGAAATACATGATAACAAACATGGCTATCAACATAATCCACATCATGCTACCATTGGGAGCTGCAGCAGGGGCAGCCTGCAGAAAAAACACAGTCATTAAATTCATATAATACAGTCTTTTTAGTTTTAATACCTCAACAAAGGTATCAGTTTTTAGTTAACTTACCTTCTTTTTTCAATACCTTAACTATTCCGTCCAAAGTTCCGTTGACAAAACTGCCACTCTTGTTGGTACTGTACACCTTTGCAATATCCACATACTCGTTCAATGATACGCTTATGGGAATATTGGGGAAACTCAAAATCTCAGCCAGCGCACACTGCATGATGATGACATCCATAAAAGCTACACGGTCCAAATCCCAATTACGAGTATTCTCGCTTATCAGGTGACGATAATAGTCACAGTTCAAAATAGAGCGACGGAAAAGGCGACGGGCAAACTCCTGGTCTTCATCATCCTTAAACTCAGGAAGCAGAGGTTGGTCGGCTCCGTTTTTCTCATCAAAGCGCTTGATAGTCTTTAAAACGAAGGTATCAACGATTTCCTTATCGTCATTCCAATACAAGCTTTGATCCTCAAGCAAGGCATCCAGCTCTTCATTATTAAAGATAAAAGTCTTATAGAGTTTTCTCCAGAGTTCACGATCTGCATCATACGAACTGTCAGAAGCTGCCATATATTCCTTATAAATATCCGAAGCTGAAATTTTCTCGAACAAAGCTTTCAAGAAATCTTCATCATTGGCCCAGGTACGCTTTTGGTTTGCCACAAAATCCATCAGTTGCTTATTAACCTCCAGCTGGGCAATAAACTTGTTTTCCACAAACTTGGTGTTGGGATTCAAATCCTCTTCGGTAGGCGACAGCTTGGCCTTAGCCGCATCAATGCGCTTCTGCGCATAATTCGTCAACGCAATCATCAGCATCAGCAAGTAATTGTAAAGGTCGTAAGCCTTTGAAAGGCTATAAAACAATTCTTTCTCCGCTGAGTCTAAATTTTTACTTCCGTTCTGATAATAAGCATATACAATCTGTATAATCTTAAGACGAATAAGAACTCTGTTAATCATAATTCTAAGTAAATGTTATTGTTTAACGAGTGCAAAAGTAGATATTTTTAATGAGTTTACACCAAAAACATCACATTTTTTAATGTAGATATGTATTATCCCTGATTTTTCTTTTGACAGTTAAAAAAAAATCGTCAATTTTGAACCCGAGAAGCATCGACGAGGCCACTGAATCGAGGAAAAGTTTGCCCTTGATAAGCTTATTGAAAATGCTCAGACTGCTACTTGATAAAAACAACTGAAAACAGGAAGAAAACAAAAAACAACTATATTAAAATGGAAGAACAAAAGAAGAAAAACGGATTGGATATGAACGATAAAGAGATTGTATATTCTCAATCCATTAAGGCAGGCAAACGAATCTACTATTTAGATGTAAAGAAGAGCAGAAGAGATGAAATGTTCCTGGCCATCACCGAAAGCAAAAAAGTAATCATGGGTGAAGGCGAAGACTCGCAAGTCAGCTTTGAGAAGCACAAAATATTCCTTTATAAAGAGGACTTCGAAAAATTCATGAACGGCCTTAGACAAGCCATCTCTTTCATTGAAGAAAAAGACGGACCTGCCGTCAGCCGCAAGGAAGACACAGAACACGAAGTTCCCCAAACCGCTTCTGAAGCCTCAGAGGATGCGCAAAATACATCTCTCAACAACGATATTAAGATAGATATTGATTTTTAAGCAATCAAACCTTTTATAAT
>ULPZ01014289.1_pt1 | contig 17926 bp, 21 predicted proteins | sample 1953991 | NCBI WGS metagenome assembly ULPZ01 (sample SAMEA4835642, study PRJEB28245) | human gut metagenome | biome: gut microbiome; material: fecal sample | place: Denmark | collected 2008
GCGCAAATCATCAAGCACTACCAGCGCATATCCGACCGTGAGGCATTCGTTACGGCTGAAATGGTGCGCAACGCCTTTCAGGGAATCGGAAGTGAGTACGAGACCTTGCTCAAAGCATTCGACCGCGAGAACGAGGTGTTCAAGAAACGTGTAGGCAAAGACCGTACAATGGCGACCTACCGCTCGCGTGTAGTGGCAAGGAACTATGTTGCGGCTTTCATCAAGTCATTTTATAAACGTACCGACATGGCTATGCCGGAACTTACTCCCGATTTCATAAAGGAGTTTGCCGCATATCTTTCAACGGAAGCCGGACTGCATAACGGAACGATATGGGAGAAATGTATGTGGCTGAAAGGCGTGGTGATGCGTGCGCACTTCAACGGACTGATACCACGCAACCCTTTCGCACAGTTCCACATCAGTCCCAATGTAAAGGAACGGGAATATCTGACGGAAGATGAACTGAAAGCGGTCATGACACATGAGTTTACAGACAGCAAGCTCGCATATATCCGTGACATCTTCGTCTTTGCAAGTTTCACCGCCTTGTCTTTCGTGGACATTCAGGAACTGACGAATGACAACATAGTGGAGGTGAATGGCGAGAAGTGGATATTGTCCAAACGCCACAAGACAAAAGTCCCCTTTCAAGTGAAGCTGCTGGATATACCCTTGCAGATAATAGAACGCTACCGACCGATGCAGAAAGACAACCGCATATTCCCCGGCTTGAACTACTGGTCTGTCTGTAAACCTCTGAAACGGATGATAAAGGATTGTGGTATAACCAAGTCAATTTCATTTCATTGCGCCCGACATGGCTTCGCAACGTTAGCTTTGAGCAAGGGAATGCCAATCGAAAGTGTAAGCCGTGTATTGGGACATACGAACATCGTCACAACCCAAATCTACGCAAAAATAACCACGCAGAAACTCGACAACGACCTGACCATGTTCGGCAACAAACTCAATCAGTCGTTTAATAACATTTCAATGGGATGAGTATGGGAAGAAATATCATAACTATGGGTGAATCCGGCAATATCATCATGCCGGAGAATCCCGCCTGTATTTGGATGAGCGAACCGGAACTGGTGGAACTGTTCGGGGTAATTGCCCTTACACTTCGCACCTCCATCAAAGCCGTGTATAAAAGCGGGGTATTGAAAGAATACGAGGTACAAAAGTATGTCCGGCTGGAGAACGGCTATCATGCCGACGTGTTCAGTTTTCCGATGATAGTCGCACTTGCTTTCCGCATTGACAGCTTCGGTGCGGAACAGGTGCGCAAAGCTATGTTTGAAAGGCTGTACTTGCGAAAAGAGAAAACAACATTCTTCTTTTCGCTGGGTATAAATGGTAGGGATATGTCTAATTATCAGGCATAAGCCCTAATGATATGACGACATGAAGTAGTGAGACCTATGCGTATTCCCATTGCCAACAATGTATTTATACGAGTATGTGAATAGGTGTATTGCCATTCATACGTACGATTACGACAAGTCCGAAGAAGAACCCATTAGAAAGGCACTTCTTCGGGCTTTTGTCGTATGCTTTTAAGCCAAATCCAAGAAAATTATACGTGAGTCATATATGAGTTGTCAATCCGTCTTGTTTGTATTGCCGAATTTTGCGTCAAACAAACATCTGACAGTCATAAAATCAAGATGCCGATGAAGAAAGAAAATACAGAAAAGGAGGAGTTTATCCGTGTAGGTACGACCCTCTACAAGTTAGTGAACCAGCCCCGTCTGAACGGTGTCTACGTGAAGAAACGCATCGTGTGGAACAATGAGACGCTGCGGCAGGACTACGGCAAGGACTATCTCGCCACCGTGCCGAAGTATGACGGCTTCTGTACCGTCCCCGACCATGTGGACTACCGTCCCGTGGTGGACAAGTTCCTGAACCTACGAGCCGATTGAGCACCGCCCGCAACAAGGCGAGTTTCCCTTTATCCTGTCATTAGTACACCACATCTTCGGTGAACAGTACGAGTTAGGCATGGATTACCTGCAACTGCTTTACCTGCAACCCGTACAGAAACTTCCTATCCTGTTGTTGGTATCGGAAGAACGTAACACAGGCAAAAGCACGTTCCTGAACTTCCTGAAAGCCGTGTTTCAGAACAACGTCACGTTCAACACCAACGAGGATTTCCGCAGTCAGTTCAATTCCGACTGGACGGGCAAGCTGCTCATCGTGGTGGACGAGGTGTTGCTCAACCGCAGGGAGGATAGCGAACGGTTGAAGAACCTCAGCACCACACTCTCCTATAAGGTGGAAGCCAAAGGCAAAGACCGTGACGAGATAGCCTTCTTTGCCAAGTTCGTGCTGTGTTCCAACAACGAGTATCTGCCTGTCATCATCGATGCGGGCGAGACACGCTATTGGGTGCGCAAGATAAACCGCCTGCAATCCGACGACACCAATTTCTTGCAAAAGCTGAAAGCGGAAATCCCGGCTTTCCTGTACCATTTGCAGCACAGGACGATGGCAACGAAAAAAGAAAGCCGGATGTGGTTCGCCCCGTCATTGCTGCATACCGAAGCCTTGCGTAAAATTATCCGCAGCAACCGCAACCGTTTAGAAATAGAAATATGCGAGCTTATACTCGACATCATGGACAGTACAGGCACGGACACGTTCTCGTTCTGCTATAACGACATTCTTCTTTTACTGATGCACTCGCAGGTGAAGGCGGAGAAGCACCAGATACGGAAGGTATTGCAGGAATGCTGGAAACTCACCCCAGCATCCAACGGACTGACCTATACCACCTACCAGTTCAACTACAATCGGGAGTGCAGGTATGAGCCTATCAAAAGGGTCGGTCGTTTCTACACCGTCACAAGGGAACAGCTTGAATCCCTATAACATCATTCTCTTTCTGTTGAATTGTTGAACAGGTATATAACCATGCTGATAACAAACAACATACACTCTCAACAAATACTCAACAATTGAAAAGGAAAGTTGAGGGAGATACGACATCCGTTTGATGGATTCTCTATTTGTGAGTGATTTGTTGAGAAGATGTTGAGGGTATAAGACATTAACATACAATGTGATACGCGTATCATTCATCAAATCAACGTTTTTACAGTCATCATTAAATCCGTAGAAATAATATATCATGAACATCCAAGAAGCGAAACAAATCAGAATCGCAGACTATCTGCAAAGTTTGGGTTACACACCCATAAAGCAACAAGGCAACAGCCTGTGGTACAAATCCCCGTTCCGTCAGGAAACGGAAGCCTCGTTCAAGGTGAACACCGACCGCAATCTGTGGTTTGACTATGGGCTGGGCAAAGGCGGTAATATCATCGCATTGGCAGAGGAACTATATGCGTCCGACTATGTGCCTTATCTGCTTGACAAGATAGCGGAACAGACTCCACACATCCGTCCCGTATCCTTCTCTTTTCGCCAGCAGGCATCCGAACCGAGTTTCCAACAGTTGGAGGTAAGAGAGCTTACCCATCCTGCATTGCTCCGCTACTTGCAGGAAAGGGGCATAAACATCGGTTTGGCAAGGTCGGAATGCAAGGGACTGCACTTCATCCATAACGGTAAGCCTTATTTCGCCATCGGCTTCCCGAATGTGGCGGGAGGCTATGAGGTGCGCAACCGTTTCTTCAAAGGCTGCATCGCACCGAAGGACATCAGCTATATCCGACAGCAGGGAGAGCCGAGAGAAAAATGCCTCGTGTTCGAGGGCATGATGGACTACCTTTCCTTCCTCACATTGCGAATGAAGAACTGCCCGACCATGCCCAACCTTGACGGGCAGGATTACGTTATCCTCAATTCGGTTGCCAATGTTCCCAAAGCCATAGATGTGCTGCACGGGTACGGGCGCATCCACTGTCTGCTTGACAATGACGAGGCAGGAAGAAATGCGTACTTGGAGTTGGCAAAAGAATTCAGCGGACGCATCCGGGACTTCTCCTACAACTACAACGGACACAAAGACCTGAACGATTACCTCTGTGGAATCCGCCGGAATTTAACCGTTAATCCACCGCCAAGAACCATCGTAAGACCCAAGAAGAAAGGGCTGGGATTGTGACATCCCGAATGCGAAAAACGGGAGTTGCTCAAAACTCCTTCCTTAAGGATTTGGAGGTAGCAAGTTTGTGTTTCGGGTGTACCGAAACCGACTGCTACCCACCATCCATGTTGAAGGAGGTGGCATCCCGTTGGTCTATACACTATAATCAGTAACGTAATGGAATAAATGAAATATGGAACAGAACAAGGAACACAAGGAACGCAACAAGGGAGGTCGCCCCAAGAAGGAAGCGACCGAGAAACTGAAATACCGTGTCGCGGTGAAGATGGCGACAGCCGATTACTTTCGTCTGCTGACACGGTCGCATGAGGCAGGCGTATCGCCGAGCGAGTACATGAGGGAATGTTTCCGTAACGGTCACGTGAAGGAGCGGTTGTCCGAGGAACACGTCGGATTCATCCGCCAACTCTGTGGCATGGCGAACAATCTCAACCAGCTTGCGCACAAGGCTAACGCCGGAGGCTTCCATGACGAGAAGTGGGATTGCAAGGTGGCGGTGGCAAGGATTCACGAACTGATAACCAAGATAGGGATATGATGGCGAAAATCGTAAAGGGAAGCGACTTCAAGGGTGTGGTGGACTACATTCTTGACAAAGGCAAAAATGCCCAATTTGTCGCATACAAGGATTTGTTCATGGAGAACAGGGAAACCATCGCCATGAGTTTCAATGCCCAGTCGCGAATGAACGGCAAGGTAGCCAAACCTGTCGGACATATCGCATTGAGCTTTTCCAAAGAGGATGAGCCACGACTGACGAACCGCATCATGGCAGGTATCGCACTTGAATACATGGAACGGATGGGGATTAAGGACACGCAGTTCTTCATCGCCCGGCACTTTGACAAGGAGCATCCGCATGTGCATATCGCCTTCAACCGCATAGACAATAACGGCAACACCATTTCGGACAGGCACGAGCGTTTACGCAGCACCCGTATCTGCAAGGAGCTGACCTTGAAATACGGCTTGCACATGGCAAACGGCAAAGACAATGTCAAGCGCAACCGCCTGAAAGAGCCGGATAAGACGAAGTACGAGCTTTACGACATCCTCAAAGCCGAAGTAGGCAGGTGTGGGAACTGGAACATGCTTGTAGCCAATCTGAAGCGGCAGGGTGTGGAAGTGTATTTCAGCCACAGAGGACAGAGTGACGAGATACAAGGCGTTGTCTTCACCAAGAACGGCTATCGCTTCAACGGCTCCAAGGTGGACTGGCGTTTCAGCTATTCCAAGATTGACGCAGCTTTGCAGCATAACAGACGAGAGGAACGTATGGGAATGACTGCCAAAGCGTATGAAGCTGCTATGCCTAGCGCACCATCCGGCACGGCACAAAGCGAGTTGTTCAACGGTTCATTAGGACTACTGAACGGCTGTGGCTCATCTTATAACGCTGCTGATGCGGAAGCCAATCAGGAAATGGCGGATATACTTCGCAGGAAGAAGAAACGCAAACGGGGAATGAGGTTGTAACCACCGCAGATACGCAGCCCGATAAATGAGCGAAGTCCATCAGGCAACTTCATTGCCGACCGTGTCATCATCGGACGTCCGGATTTTCAGTTTAAGGATAAAAAACGACCGAAAGTAATGAAAATATAAAATAGGAGTCGGCTCTAATTCTTATAGGATTAAGCCGACTCCTATTTGGGTTATACACTTATTTTCTTTTTTGAATGCTTACACAATACTCCGAAGGTGTCATTCCTGTTTGCTTTTTGAACATCCGGCTGAGATGCTGTGGATATTCGAAGCCCAATCCGTATGCTACCCGCGCAATGCTTTCATCTGTGGCTAGTTCGTTTTTTGCCAGTTGTATTATGTATTGGCGGATATAATTGCTTGCAGTATCACCCGTTGTCTTTTTTATCATATCCCCGAAATAATTCGACGACATGCAAAGTTTTTCGGCGCAATACTGCACCGTCGGCAAGCCGTGTGCCAGTTGCATGTTCCCGTCAAAGTAATCGTGCAATAAACGGTCGAATTTCATCAACATATCCGAATTATCGAGTTTCCGAGTGATGAACTGGCGGTTATAGAAACGCTGGCAGAAGTTCAGGACCAACTCGATATAGCCCACAATGATGGAGTCTTGAAGTTCATCGTGCCTTTTCTGGAGTTCATCCCTTATCTGGCGCATCAGTGATGTCAGGATACTATGTTCTTCGTCGGTCATGTGTAGGGCTTCATTGACACGGTAATCGAAAAAGGAATAATTCTTTATCGCCTTTTCCAGCGGGGTGCCGTGCAACAGGTCGGGATGGAACAGCAACGCCCAGCCCGTCAGCATTACCCGTTCGCCGTTGTCCTCTTTTCCGCCGATTTGTCCGGGGGCGACGCAAATGACCGTTCCCTTCTTGTAGTCGTACTTCCCACAACCGTATGCTAGGTCTATTTCCGCTTCGTCATGAAAGAATATGCCATAGATGCTGTAATTGTTCAGGCTATGACGTACAGGAGACACTTCCGCGTAGTCAATGACACTGACCAGCGGATGCCTGTCGGTATGCCCCACCCACCGGCTATAATCGCCCACGTTTCTAACCTTCAGAATTTTGTTCATAGCATCTTATATAACTCCTTTCTTACGAATGCAAAGATACATTATTTCAATCACATAGCCGAATGTCAGGCATGAAATTCAGTAAAAGTGATACAAGTTTCCCACTTATCGTTAAGTTCGCTGTCGTGTAACCCGGTAATTTTGCATCATCAAAAGAAATCAAATGATGAATGAACGAATTGACATTCCAGCGGAATTGTATGAAGATGAAGTCGTGTACTTCTTTGCAGACCGTTATCATACCTCTACCGAAAATGTGGTGAGATGTTTTCTCGTACAGGACGGGATTTGCCCGGAACAGGAAAATGAACCCATAACTTTCCGGTTGGAAGATAATGAAATGGAGATTATGCGAGGCTTGACTTATGGAGGTCATTCTTAAAAATTACAGGATTTATGGACAGAAGAGATTTTTTGAAAATGTCATCAATGACCGCCTTATTGGCAGCCGGGGATTGGACGGGATTATCGAAAGTCTTTGCCCAATCTACGTCGCGGTCTAAAAACGGTTATTCGAACGAGAATAATCCATCGGGGAATATGGAATACAGAAACCTCGGAGGATTGGCCGTATCAGCCATCGGTCTGGGCTGCCTGCCGATGGTAGGCTATTATGGCGGGAAATATGAAAAAAAGGATATGATTGCCCTCATCCGACGTGCATACGACAAAGGTGTGACATTTTTCGACACAGCAGAAGTGTACGGGCCTTATACCAGCGAAGAGTGGGTAGGCGAGGCACTGGCTCCGTTCCGTGACAAAGTGAAAATCGGCTCGAAGTTCGGTTTTGGGGTCGAGGAAAAACAACCCACCTCCTTGAACAGCCGTCCCGACCATATCCGTCGCGCAGTGGAAGGGTCGCTCCGGCGGTTGCGTACAGATCATATTGACCTTTTGTACCAGCACCGTGTCGATCCAAACGTGCCGATGGAAGAAGTTGCCGGAACGGTCAAGGATTTGATGCAGGAGGGAAAGGTATTGCACTGGGGACTGTCGGAAGCCAGCGCACGCTCCATCCGTCGCGCCCATGCCGTATGTCCTTTGTCAGCGGTACAGAGCGAATATGCCATCTGGTGGCGAGAACCGGAAACGAAGTTATTTCCGACGCTTGAAGAACTGGGCATCGGTTTCGTTCCCTATTGCCCGTTGGGACGTGCTTTTCTCACGGGCGTAATTAACGAGGACTGCCGCTTCAAACAGGGAGACCGCCGATGGAACCTGCCGCAGTTCACACCCGAAGCCTTGAAACACAATATGCCGCTCGTGGCACTTGTCCGCAAATGGGCGGAACGCAAAGGCATCACCCCGGCGCAGTTCGCCCTCGTGTGGATGCTTTCGCGCAAGGCGTGGATAGCCCCGATACCCGGCACGACCAATCCCGACCATCTGGATGATTTTCTCGGTGCGGCAACCGTTCGTCTCACTCCCTACGAAATGGAAGAGTTCGACAAGGAATATGCTGCAATCGACCTTATGGGGCACCGTGCCGACCCGTTTACCGAAAGCCAAATCGACAAATAAAGAGTATAAATGATGAAAAAGTTTTTATTGATTCCGTTTTTATTGTTTGCCGTCTTGTCCATGGCGGCTTGCGGAGGCGGTTCTGACGAGCCGTTCACTCCTGAACAGCCCGAACAGCCGGAAAATCCGGGCGGCGGTGATGATTCCGATGATAATCCCGACAGGCCTGTTCCCGGTGGGAACGGTCGCTACCTTGTTCTCTATGCTTCCCGCACGAACAATACCGAACGTGTGGCGCAACTGATTCAGACGACACTCGACTGCGACATGCTTGAAGTGGAGCCGGAAACGGCATACGACAATGATTACAACTCCATGTTGGAACGGTCGCAAGAAGAACTGGCTGCCATCCGTCAGGGCAATTATCCGCCTGTCAAAACCTCGATGGAGAGTTTTGACGATTACGACATCGTATTCGTCGGTTATCCAATCTGGTACGGCAGCATGGCGACACCGATGCAAACATTCCTGCATTCCCATGCCTCCAAACTTGCCGGAAAACGAATCGCCCTGTTCGCCACCAGCGGCAGCAGCGGCATTTCCACTTCTGTCAATGAAGCCCGCAGTCTTTGCCCCGATGCAACGATAATTGACAGAACCCTGTTGCTGACCTCTTCGAGTCTTTCGCAAATGGCGACACGTGTCCCGTCATGGCTTGAAGAAATCGAGGCAAACCGGGAAGAAACGGGAAGCCCTGGAGAAACATCCATGAAAGTAAAAATATCGGTCGGCAACCGCACTATTACCGCCACGATGGAGGACAATGCGGCAGGCAGGGACTTCCTCTCCCGTCTGCCGTTAGAGGTTACGTTGAACGATTACAACAACACGACCGAAAAAATATTTTATCCCGATCCGGCTCTGACGACCGAAGGAGTGACACGTGGCTGTGCGCCGACGCCCGGCGATATCACGATTTATGTGCCGTGGGGAAACGTGGCGATTTTCTGCAAGAGCTGGTCGCATAGCGATGACCTTATCAAAATAGGCCGTATCGATGGTGACGGTATCGAAGCTCTGAATATCGGAGGAGATATAGCAGTAAAATTCGAAAGACAATAAATATGACGATAGAAGATTTCAAGACATACGTAAAGACACGGAAGCCTCTTGATACGGAGGAAATCCACCGTTTCATGGACGAGATGAGTAACGAGGCCCGTCGCGTCACGTTCCGCCTGAATGCGGCTTATCATACGCCGGATGAAGTGCGCGGGCTGCTGTCCGAGTTGTTCGGCTATGAAGTTCCGCAATCGTTGCGCGTTTTTCCACCTCTCTATGCGGATTTCGGTAAAAACATCACCGTAGGCGAAAATGTGTTTATCAACGCCTGCTGTCATTTTCAAGACCACGGTGGGGTCTCGATAGGCGACGGATGCCAGATAGGTCATAATGTGGTCTTTGCCACGCTCAACCACGGTCTTGCACCGGAAGAACGAAAGTCCACTTATCCTGCACCTATCGTATTGGGCAGGAATGTGTGGGTCGGCTCGAACGCTACCATTCTGCAAGGCGTGACCATCGGCGACAATGCCGTCATTGCGGCAGGCGCTGTCGTGACGAAAGACGTAGCGGCAGGTACGGTCGTAGGCGGCGTCCCGGCACGGTTCATCAAGAATATTAACAGCAAGTAATAACTTAAAAACAAATTGATATGTTAGGCAATTTCACTTTTCACAATCCCACGAAACTGTACTTCGGGGAAAACTCATTGGAGAATTTGGGTAAAGAACTGAGCAAGTACGGAGAAAAAGTCATGCTGGTGTACGGCGGCGGTTCCATCCGCAAGAACGGCATCTACGATTCGGTACTGGCAGAACTCCGCAAGGCGGGCAAACAGACTGTCGAACTGTCGGGCGTCATGCCCAATCCCACCATCGAGAAGGTTATGGAAAGCGTGGCACTCGCAAGGAAAGAGGCAGTGGATTTGATTCTTGCCGTCGGCGGCGGGTCTGTCTGCGACTATTGCAAGGCGGTGGCAGGATCCACCTACTGCGAGCATGACCCGTGGGAGTATTATTTCAATAACTTCGGGGAAATGACCTGCCGCTGGATTCCTGTCGGCTGCGTGCTCACGATGGCTGGAACGGGTTCGGAAATGGACAGCTGCGCCGTCATCTCCAAGCACAGCGAGAACCGGAAAAAGTTCTATTACTTCCGCAATCCCGATTTTTCCATCCTCAACCCCGTTTACACCTATACCGTGCCCAAGCACCATACGGTGGCAGGCATTTACGACATCATGTCGCACATTCTGGAACAATACCTTTCGGGGACGGACGACAACACGACCGATTACATTGCCGAAGGGCTGATGCGTTCCCTCGTTGTCAGCTCACGGAAAGTGCTCGGCAATCCGGAGGATTACGAAGCACGCAGCAACATCATGTGGACTGCGACATGGGCTTTGAACGGGCTTATCGCCTGCGGTAAACCCACCGACTGGATGGTACACATGCTGGGACAGGCCGTAGCCGCCTATACCGATGCTACCCACGGGCATACGCTCTCGGCTGTCAGCAGGGCTTACTACCGGCTGCTCATCAGCCGCTCAAAGGATGCCGAGAAGAAATTCTGCCGCTTGGCGGAGAATGTATGGGGTATATCTTATGATGGCAAGACCGAAAAGGATATTGCCGTTGAAGGATTGCTGAAAATGGAAGAGTGGATGCGGGAGCTGGGACTGGCAATGAATATCACGGCTTGCGGTGCCGACGCGTCGCAACTCGAAGGCATGGCCGATGCGTGCCCCATCAACGAAAGCGGCTATGTCGTCCTTACCCGTGAGGATGTAATCGAGGTGTTGCGTCAAAGTCTTTAATACCATTTTGAGGATGAGAAAATCAATATTGAACATCTTGTTTCTCTCCCTTTTATTGTCGTGCAATACGCAACTGGCAAAGGAGGGAAACAAACAAAACAGTACGGAAATGGGAAAGAAGAATATCGGAAACCTGCTTGCCCTCTATCCCAAACCGCTGACCGTTGTCGGTACGGAAATCGAGGGCAAGGCGAACTGGCTCGTCGTGGGGCATACGGGTATCATCGGTCACGACCGGATTCTCGTGAGCATGAGCAAAAGCCATCATACAAATCAAGGGATAAAAGATTCCAAAAAACTTTCTATAAACCTTGTCAGTCGTGAAATGCTGCCGAAAGCCGACTATGTGGGCAGCGTGAGCGGCGCATCGGTTGATAAATCAAACGTATTCGAATATCATTGGGGAGAGAACGGCACTCCCGTAATCGATGCCTCACCACTGACGATGGAGTGCGATGTGGTGGACATCTACGAAACCGAAGGCTTCGACAACTTCATCTGCTCTGTCGCCAACACTTACGCTGCTCCCGATGTACTCGACGCTGACGGAAAGCTCGACTATACGCGGTTGAAACCCGTGCTGTTCGAGTTTCCGACCTATTCCTATATCGCCACCGGAGAGATTATCGGCAAATGTCTGAACTTAGATAAACAGCCGGGCATGTGCGCCAAAGAACCGATGACCGCCGACGGTATCGTGCGCCTGTCGAAAATCGAGGTTTACCCGCAGCACCTCGACGAATACATGAAATATGCTGTCGAGGTAGGAGAAATCTCCCTGCGTACCGAACCGGGCGTGCTGACGATGTATGCCGTACAGGAAAAAGACGACCTTTGCAAAATAACGATTCTCGAAACCTATGCGAGCCATGCGGCATACGAGAAGCACATCGCCTCAGAGCATTTCCAGAAATACAAGCAGGGAACGCTGCACATGGTAAAATCGTTGGTATTGTCCGACCAGACACCGCTCAATCCGGCTAACCGAATCAATAACTTTATTCAGTAAGGAATCATGAACCGAATTATTTTAATTACAGTATTCACCGTTTTAACATTCCATGTTATGGCACAGGAAAAGATAGTACAGACGGCAGGGCGTGACCAACTCGGCGAGTTCGCCCCGAAATTCGCGGAACTCAACGACGACATACTTTTCGGCGAGGTATGGAGCCGCACCGATAAACTCGGTCTTCGCGACCGCAGCTTGGTGACGATAACTTCGCTCATTAGTCAAGGCATTACCGACAGTTCGCTGACATATCATTTGCAGTCGGCGAAGAACAACGGCATCACCCGTACCGAGATAGCCGAAATCATCACGCATATCGGCTTCTATGCCGGTTGGCCCAAGGCTTGGGCGGCATTCCGTCTGGCGAAAGACGTATGGGCGGAAGACACGACCGGCGAGGATGCCAAGGCAGTATTCCAACGTGAAATGATTTTCCCCATCGGCGAACCCAACACGGCGAATGCCCAATATTTTACCGGCAACAGCTACCTTGCGCCTGTTTCGCGTGAGCAGGTGAATATCTCCAACGTGACTTTCGAGCCTCGCTGTCGCAACAACTGGCATATCCATAAAGCCACGAAAGGCGGCGGACAGATGCTTATCGGTGTGGCCGGTCGTGGCTGGTATCAGGAAGAAGGCAAACCGGCGGTAGAGATTTTGCCCGGCACGGTCATCCATATTCCTGCCGGCGTGAAGCACTGGCATGGTGCGGCAGCCGACAGCTGGTTCGCTCACCTTGCATTCGAAGTCTCAGGTGAGAACACTTCCAATGAATGGCTGGATTCCGTAACCGATGAGGAATACGATAGATTGAAATAAACGAGTTTTGCCTCTGCCGAGGCGAATAGGTTTCAAAAAGGGGTAAACCTGTAAGATGAAGCGTAACGACCTCTCACTGCTCGTTACGCTTTTCTTTTTGAGGCTTGTTTGAGATAAACAGACGGCGTTCTTCCTTCCAGGCGATTGAACAGGCGGCTTAAATGCGACGGACAGTCAAATCCAAGCGCATAGGCCGTTTCCGTAACCGATTTACCTGACATCAGTAAGTTCTTGGCCCGACGGATAACATCGCGTCCAATGAAATGGTTTGCGGAATCACCTGTTTCCTGCCGAATCAGGTCACCGAGATAATTTGGGGCAACACACAGGCAATCCGCACAAAACCTAACCGTAGGAAGCCCTTTGGAAAACTGTTCCCCGTTGTGTAATAATCGTCCAGCAGATGTTCCAAACGGCTGACGATATGGTTGCATTTGGCTCCGTTTTCTATCGAATACTGCCTGTTGAAGAAGGACGAACAATAAGCGAGTATCAATTCTATCAGTTTTACCGTCACCTCCTTACGCTTGGCTTCCGACAATTCCTGCCGGAGCATCCGGAAAAGGGTCTCGCAATCCTGTTGTTCGGAGGCAGAGATGGCCAGAGCCTTGTTTACATGATAATGAAAGAACTCCATACGGGGCAGTTTTTTCTCGTAATCCGTACCGTGAAACGGTTCCGGGCTGAACAGCAATGCCCATCCCTTGCGTTGGAAGGTTGTGCCGTCATCTGCCACACCTCCTATTTGAGACGGAGAAACGCATACGATACTTCCGACGGAGTAGTCGTATGTTCCCGACCCGTAACCGAGCCTCTCCGAATCATCGTCCAAAAGAAATAGTCCGTACACGCCCCATAGCGCGCGGCAATGCCGGATTGGCGGCAATTCATCGTAGTGGATGACGCTGACATGAGGATGCAAGTCCTCTGCACCTACAAATTCATTGTAGTCGTGTACGCTTTTTACCTTTATATCATAGTTCTGTATCATTGCGAGTGCAAAATTAGCCTATTGTTTTCACAATCAGTAAAATTGGCTTTTATTTCGGTATTTCCTCACGGTCTTTTTAAGTGCAGGCCCGTAATTTTGCATCAAAAATAGCAAAAACAATGAAAAGAAGAAAGATACGCAGTTTAAGCGTCAGTGAAATAGGCATGGGCTGCATGGGATTCTCCCACGGATATGGTCAAGTACCGGACGCAGGATATGCCGAAGAAGCCATTCGGGAAGCGTTCGGCTATGGATGCAATTTCTTCGATACGGCAGAAGGATACGGGAAGGAGCTTTATTATCCCGGACATAACGAGGAGATTGTCGGGCGTGCGGTCAAAGGTTTTCGCAATGAGGCCGTGATTGCCACAAAACTGCATATCCAGCCTGAGACGGTTGAAGATTGCGGCTCCGTTTATGCTGCCGTCCGCCGCCACCTTGAACGCTCCTTAAAGAATTTGCAGACAGGTTACGTGGATTTGTACTACCTGCACCGTATCAACATGGAGGTGGATTATCTGGAGGTCGCCCATGCGATGGGCAGGTTCATTCAGGAGGGACTTGTCCGCGAATGGGGTATTTCGGCAGTGGACAAGGCTCAACTTGAAGCGGCGCATACCGTAACGCCCGTAGGTGCCGTGCAGAATATCTACTCTATGGTGGAGCGCACTTCTGAAAAAGATGTAATTCCTTTTTGCGTGGAAAACGAAATTGCATTTGTGCCGTTCTCGCCTGTCGCCAGCGGACTTTTATCCGGAAAAATTACACCGGATACGGAGTTTGGCCGGGTCGATGACGTGCGTGTATGGGTTCCCCAACTGAAACAGGAGAACATAGCCGACAATATGCCCATTGTTGAAATGCTCAGGAGTTTTGCCGCAGAAAAGCAGGCAACCCCAGCGCAGGTTTCTTTGGCTTGGATGCTCCGTAAATATACTAATGTCGTGCCTATTCCCGGCTCGAAGAACAAAGAGCATATCATGGAGAATTTGCGAGCATGCGAAGTACAATTGACGGACGAAGAGTTCGACAGGCTGGAGTCCGAACTTGACAGATTGCCGGTATATGGCATACGCGGTCATGCGGAGACCGAGCAGACTTCATTCGGAAACAACTGGTTAAAACAAAAATAATTCAAGAATGAAAAGAATACTGATTTTAGGAGCATCCGGGACATTCGGGAAGGATCTTGTCGAGAAGCTGAGCAATGACGAAGAGTGTCATCTGACGCTTGCATCCCGTCATGCCTCGGCTTTCTACCACGAAAGCGAGCGATGCCATGTCGTCGATTGTGATGCCATGAAAGCGGATGATTTACAACAGGCGATGAAGGGGTGCAATGTGGTGTATTGCGCCATTTCAGGTAACAATTTACCTATTATCGTTGAAAACACGGTAGCAGCCATGAATATGGCCGGTTTACGCCGTCTTATCTTTATGGGAGCCGTAGGAATCTACGATGAAATTCCGGCGGACATGGACGATAAAGACAACGTAAAAAACAATCCCGACCAAATACCCAACCGCAAAGCGGCGGATATTGTGGAAAACAGCAGTCTGGATTACACGGTACTTCGTCCGGGATATTTACGGGACGGGGATAAGGATGATTTCACACTGACTTTCAAAGGCGAACAGGCGAAAGGGTATGTTTCGACCATCCCCTCCGTTGTCGGGCTTGCCGTTCGTCTTATACATGATGACACGCTCTATGTCCGTCAAAGCGTGAGTATTACCCGTGATATGTCTGATACGGAAAAACTTTGATTCACGATGGAAATACGTTTTGAAAATAAAGTAGCATTTATTACGGGTGCAGCCGGCGGTATCGGTTATGCCGCCGCACGGATGTTTGCCGAAGCCGGTGCGTCGGTTGTCATGGTTGATTTGGATGGTCGGGTAACAGACCGTGCCAAGGAGCTGGAGGCGGAAGGACACAATGCCATCGGTATCAGGTGCGACGTATCGGACGAGGCGCAAGTGAAAGCGGCGGTCGAAAAGGCGGTCGCTGTTTTCGGCAAGTTGGATATAGCCTATAATAACGTGGGCATCCATGCCGCCGTGCGGGAAGATCTTGCGGAAACCGAAGGCTGGGATTTCGACCGGGTAATTTCGGTCAATCTACGCGGTGTGTGGAACTGCATGAAGTACGAACTTGTCGAGATGAAAAAGCACGGCAAGGGAGCCATCGTGAACTGTTCGTCGCAGGGCGGTCTAGTAGGCATCCCCTGCATCGGGGCTTACAACGCCTCGAAGCACGGTGTACTGGGACTGACCAAATCGGCGGCGTTGGAGTATGCCCGACAGGGAATCCGTATCAACGCTATCTGTCCCGGCACCTGCGAGACACCGATGGTACGTCAGGCCATCGAGCAGTCGCCCGACCACATGGCACGTGTCATCGACGCCATCCCGTTGGGGCGTGTCGGCAAGGCGGAAGAAATCGCTTCGATGGTGTTGCTCCTTTGCAGCGACTATGCCGGCTTTGCATAGGACAGACTTGGGCGATGGACGGAGGATATACGGCGATGTGATAAACAATAAATAAAATGAGAAACAGATTAAAAACAATTTTTGCCATAGTCCTTGCATTAGGGGCGGCAATTCAAACAAACGCGCAGAAAATGAATAAAGTACCAACAGTAAAACTGAACAACGGCATGGAAATGCCGCAATTGGGAGTAGGCACGTTCTTGGTCAAGGACGATGCCGCAGAAAGAGTGTGCCATGCAATCAAGGTCGGATTCCGCCTGTTTGACACGGCACAAGGTTACGGAAACGAAAAAGAGGTGGGCGAAGGCATTCGCCGGAGCGGAATAGACCGCAGTGAGCTGTTCATCACCACGAAAGTGAACACTACGGAAATGCGCAACGGCACCGTGCGCCAGTCGCTTGACAAAAGTCTTGCCGACCTCGGAACGGACTACGTTGACCTTGTACTCATCCATTGGCCCGTAAAAGGACATATCAAGGAGACTTGGCAGATATTGGAGGAATACGTGGACAAGGGGAAAATCCGCAGTATCGGTGTAAGCAACTTCAACCCGCACCATCTTGACGAGTTGCTGGAGTATGCACGCATACGTCCCGTTGTCAATCAAATCGAGATTGAACCGTACATGACCCAGCACGATGTCGTGGGCTATACGTTCCGCAAGGGCATTCAGGTGGAAGCATGGGGACCGTTGGGACAAGGCGTTACCGGCGTGCTCGACGACCCTGCAATCGGCGAGATTGCCGCCCGGCACGGTAAATCCACTGCACAGGTCATCCTGCGTTGGCACATGCAGCGCGGGCTGGTCACCATCCCCCGTTGCGATAACGATGCGTACACGGACGAGAACATCCGCATTTTCGATTTCGAGCTTTCGCCTGCCGAAATGGAGATTATTACTGGTCTGAACCGCAACCAACGTGCGAACGAGAAGAATGACCCGGATAATTTCCCGTGGTAGCCGATAAATCGTATCGGGGAATCAGTTGGCGGCAACAGGACTATGCGTCACACGCATTTCCTGTTGCCTGACTTGAATAATATTTAGAAGTGGCGACCATCTATCAAAGTGGTTAAACGAAAAAAGGTTGGACTAATATGGACAGAAGAAAATTCACAAAGGCTGTCGGTATAGTAGCCGAAACGACCCTACTTTCAGTAGCCGGGATAACAAAAGCCGACGAATTGTTGAACAATAAAACGGATAAGAAAAGGATAATAGTAGTATTAACCGGAAATCCGCGTTGGAATCGGAATAGTAATGCTGCTTAGGTATTTAGGCAGGAAAGGTAGTGGAACCGTCATGGCGGCGGGAATATGACCAGTAGGTACGGTAAAATGATACCGAATACAGTCGGCAGACTTATGAATTAGGACGTAAATGTTTCAGGTTGTTGTGCTACGAATTCACGTAATGATGCGCTACGTTGGTTACAGGAGTAGGTATGTCAAATAAAACAAAACCATTATGATAACACCTTTCACTCTGTCATTGTTTGTATTGCCAATGTGGGTGCTATATGAAGTGAGTATATTTATAAAGAATAAAACTAATAAGGAGTAAATATATAATGACAATGATTCGGTAGTTTTGAGCTAACCGAATGATTACAAG
>ULPZ01051932.1_pt1 | contig 17908 bp, 20 predicted proteins | sample 1953991 | NCBI WGS metagenome assembly ULPZ01 (sample SAMEA4835642, study PRJEB28245) | human gut metagenome | biome: gut microbiome; material: fecal sample | place: Denmark | collected 2008
AATAAAGCAAATGGAGAATTGTAAAGGATTGCTATCGCCGCAATAACCGGAACCGCAATCATGGCAACTACAAGAACAAGTAACAACAGCACCAGTCCGACAATCGGTGCCGCTGCCTTTACCCATGTAATCGCTTTTCGCACAATCAGATCCTTTACCAGCTTTGCCACGCTGTCTGTCTGATTCTCCTGTGCTTTCATCTTATCCAGAAAGAATTTTATCTTCCTGCTCCGGTTGGTCATTTTTTCATCCTTGACCTCTATGGACACACCTGCAGCATATCCGGCTGCCATGCCGATTGCAGTACCAACTCCCGGTGCAACCGCTGTTCCTGCCGCTGTAGCAGCTGCCTTTGTCGCAGTTTTCGTTGCAACCTTGGCAGTAGTCTTTGCTGTTTCTTTTGCCGTCTCTTTAGCTACCGTCTTGGCTGTATCTTTGGCAGCTTTCTTTGCTGTCTTTTTTGCCAGCTTCTTTCCTGCCTCTACCTTCTTGATACGCTTTCTTGCCTCGGCTGCCGCCTTTTTCTTAAAGAGTGCTGCACCCTTAGAAGCAGTTCCGGTAACGGGGCGGCTTGCTTCATATGCAAGATATGCTGCCTGTGATACTTCCTGTCCTCCATCTACCTGCTCTGTAACTGCTCCGGCTGCAAGTGCTCCAGTTCTTCCTGCAATGTGAAGATTGGTATTCTTGGTCTTAATTGAAGTATTGGATTCTCTATAGTTTCGCTTGAATCTTGATAGTCCCTTATTCTTCGATTCTGACTGATGAATGGTGCTCTTGCGATAAGACTTCTTTTTATCATCAGATACCTTTGCACCGATAGTCTTAGGACCTCTATCTACTGTATAGATGTTGCTGCCTTTAATCTTGGCACCCTTTGGCTCGTGGGCATGAATCTTGGCTTTCTCCTTGGTGTGAATGACCATTGGCTTGTCATCCACCTTTTTAATTTTCATTTTCCTCACCTCCTATCGTGAAATAAAATAAGCCGCTAAGGAGCTTAATTACTCCTTAACGGCTATGTAAAATCATCCAATATTCAATTTTAAAAGCTCCGTAGAACTGGAATTTCACGCAGACATTTTCTATACCGTAATATCTATTCTCACAGATGATTTCTTCTCACCAAAATGCTTTATTTCGATGTCCTTCATTTCCTCCATAACATCCTTTTCAATCTGATGAACCTCTTCTAATTGAGCATCCGGCTTCGAATCATCTATTATTTTTGCATCATCATCTACGGAATCTGTTGTCTGAGATATTAAGGAATCGCTTGATTGTTCAAATGTTTCAGCATCTGTTAATTCCTCTACAACCGATGTTTCTGACTTAGAAGCCTCAACAATATCCTCTTCTGTAGGCAAATCCTTAAATTCCGCACTCTTTACAAACTTCGTAAATGTTTCTACTGCTCTAAAGGTATTTCCCATAATACGTTGAGCTTCCTTAAGCTTTTCGCTCTTTGGAATATTCGGATTATTCACGATACTTTTTAGTTCCGCTAAATTACCGTTCATTTCATTTACTTGAAGTCTTTGAGCTTCTTCTTTTGTTTTACAGTTTTTCAATCTACGCTCATAAGCTTCTTGTTCCATTCTTGCAGCTTTATATTCCATATAGGCTTTAGGGTCTTTCTGGCGAATAGCATCTTCTTCCGAAGCGGTTAATTCTTGACCACTTGCAATCTTATTATAAATCTGACTATATGCGGAACTTTCTTTATCTCGCTCAAGTTGCTCTTGGAAATGCTGAATCATATTTTCTTCCTGGCTTGTTACAGTCATACCCTCTTGTTTCTTTACAACATTCCCGGTAGCCTTCTTTTGCTTCCAATCATTTACTAACTGCATCTGATTCACAGCGTTTCGTATTGTACCTGCAATCATAGCACACCTCCAATTCCCGGTTAATGCTACCGATTAAATAGTGGTATCGAACTTCATGCCCTGTGTCGCTTTTTCTTCAGCTATCTTACTCCAATCCAGTTCAGAAATCTTTTCAATCAATTCTTCTTCTGAATTTGCCTGAATGGTAGTACGCTTAACAGTTAAATCCTTCTTTTCCTGCTGTTTTTCTTCTGCACGTTTTTCTTTTAATTCTTCCAGCCATTCTTGTTGCTTTTCTGTAATCTTCTCCAAATCAGCAAATAACGTCATTTTTCCACTATCATCAAAGGACATAGTTAGCTTACTTAATACAGTTCCATTATTTTCTGTCTTTCCCCACGCACGTTCAAAACCAAACTGTTCATTGATTTTATCCGACATTACAACCGCTGTTTTTACCATAGATAACTTCTCTTGTGCGTATTTCTCATCAGATGCCATTCTTTCAAGCTCAGCACTCGAAAATACAACTGTAAATTCCTTATCACTTTGGTCTACCAATCCTCTAAAATCATCGCCCTTATCAGCAATAATAAAATCAAAATCTGCGTTATCCTTACGCAATGTTTCTAAATATTTCTGTGCCTTAGAAGACAACTTATCTTCGCTGGATTTAATTTTCGCAGCATTTGCCTGCGCATCCTTCGTTTTCTCTGTGCTATTTTGCTTACTAACTGTATTATTCTTATAATACTCTGTTACTTGTGTTAAATTAGTTGCTCTAATCATGATATCATCCTCCTTGAAATTGATTAAAGAAATCCGTTTCTATATCTGTAATATCGGCACTTTATACCCATAAGTTAAGAGCCGTAAAATTCAAATTTTCCATCCCTTAATGATTACTAATATTCCTTAGAAATCGTTGCCACATCATACATTTCCATAAATGTATCCAAATCAGCTGTGTCACGAATCAGCATAATCTCGTCAAAGTGTCCGGTATATATATCCTTAAACCCATCATCAGATGTCATGTATACATAAACTCTGCCATCATATACGATCGCATATGGATCAGCACCAAAATCAGTTGTGACAAGCGGATTGCTGTATCCTAATTTTTTCGCAAGTGCTTTTGTATTTAATTATTTTTCTTTGATATCTAAGCTGCATGCTGTAACATCATATTCTACATTACCTTTATCTGCGGTAATATAATCTGCACTGACATTTACTGTTGTATCTTTATCTGCGTAACCTGTCATTTTTAATGTTACAGTTGCAAATAATTTATCTGCTGCTTCAAAAGTAAAGTCTTTTCCTGATGCCTGTAATACAAGATGACCATTCTTAAAGCTCCATGATGTTTCACCTGTGATCGCATCATTGTTAAATGTGACATCTTTTACATCCATGCCTGATGGAACGGATAAGGATGCTTTTAAGTCTGTATGACCTTCTCCGGTCAATGCATCCATTGTTACTTTTACTGTAGCCTCACTGTTGATCACACCGCTTATTTCTTCTGTTCCGCTTAAAGATGCTGCGTGGTCTTTTTCTTCCGGTGCATCTGTTCCTGTTAATTTATCTGTTACACGGAAGTAATCAAAATCTGCATAACCGCCTGTGGATTTTGTTGCATAGTTAAAGATTGCAAATTTACTTCCCATAAAATGTGTCAGTTCATAACTTAACTGCATTGGATCACCTAACTGTGTCCATGTATTTCCGTCAAAACTGTAATAGAATGTAACTTTATCTCCACCTGCAAAGTCAAAATCTTCTTTCAGGTAAACGATATCTGATGTACAGTCCACACTTGCTGCAACTGTTGGCTTATCCGCTTTTTCTTTCTGATTATTATGTGCATCTACCATGACAAGTTTTGCACCTGCACTCTCTTTTTTGACTGCAATATAACCATAGTTATAAGAGAATGCTGCAAGTCCTGCATAATCTCCGTTCTTCATTCCAGAGATATCCATTTTGATCTTACCAGAACAGGTCGGTCCGAATGTTCTCTGTGTCAGTGTATTTCTTGCATTTAAAATACTTGTTGCTTTACTTCCTGTTGTCAGACGAAGCCATCCTGCCCTATCTGTTAATGACCAGTTATTGTTATTTGGATTGTGGTTCCACTGCCATACCAGATCCAGATCTGAACCATTGTAATCATGTTCACCTGCGTCTGGAAGTTCTTTTTCCACATTTTTTTCTGTGATCGTTACGTTATCCACATAAAAATCCATTAAATCATCCGTCTTTTTCGGTGACGATACCCAGCCTGTTTCAAAGAAAATATAGTTCTGATCGGTGATCGCATCATCCGGCATCGTATATTCTCCTGTGATCTGTGTCCATTCACCTTTCTTTGCCGTTGCACTCTTAATTACTTTACGGTATTGATAATTTGGTCCATTCTGGATTGTCATATTAAAGGACTTGCTGTCAACAGCATCTTTTGCAGTATATTTTACCCATGCAGATACAACGTAAGTACTTCCTGCACTCAGTTTATTGCTGACATCCTGTGACGTTCCCTGTGCACATGCAGTTCTGTTTACGGCTGCAATATATTTACTTCCGTCCTGTGCACCATCTGCATCATCTACAATTTCAATTGTACCATTTTCAAATCCTGTCCAGTTGGTAGTTCCTTTTTCAAATGAACCATTCTTAATGATATTATCATCTTCTGTTGTCATAGAGAAATCATCGAGATAATATCCCATCCAGTCATTTTCTGCTGCTGGATTTGCTGTCCATGGTGTTTCAATAAAGATAAAATTCTGTTTTGGATCAAATGGGAATTTCTCACTCTTATCATGTACAGTATAAGTACCTTTAAATGTAGCCCATTCACCCTTTGTAGCATTGATTGTTACCAGATTCTCTCTCCAGTTATAATTATCACCGTTTTGAATCGTCACAATAAATTTCTTCGTATCCGGTCCTGTCGTATATTTTAATTTACCGGATATAGTATATGTTTTACCAAACTCTAATTTTCCACTAATATCCTGACATGCACCCATTCCAGTTGTCAGTCTGTCGGCAACTGAAAGACAATAATTACCGGATGCTCCTTCTTCTTTAACTGCTGTTAATACAGCACTTTTTTCACCCTTTGCATCTGGTTCCTGTGGTGTGGATCTCCATCCTGTAGTATTTCCGGTTTCTACATCTCCATTTGTGATCAGTTCAATGAGATTATCATCTTCTTCCTCATCTGGAAGATCTGATTTATTATAAGTAACAGAAACATCATCTACATAGAAATCCATCAAGTCGTTATCTGCAGTCGTTGAAGCTACCCAGCCTGTTTCAAAAAACATGGTATTTTCTACGGAACTGAATGGATTACCTTCTGTAGATTTTCCCGGTACATAATCACATTCGATTTCTGTCCATTCACCCTTCACAACATCAACACCACCTGCAACCTGTCTGTAATTCCATGCTGTACCATTCTGGAATGTGATGTTGAATTTTCTTGTAGCAGGTCCATTCTCATTATCGTATTTGATTTTTGCCTTGATATGATATTGGACACCTTCTGCGATCTTTCCTGTCAGATCATAAGCAAGACCGCTTCCTATACTTTTTCTATCCGTAATCTTTCCGTAGTTATTTCCACTTTTTTCATCTTTTTCTGCACTGATCGTGCCACCATTAAATGCTTTCCAGCCTTTTGTTCCATCATCAAAGCTGCCGTTTTTTACTAATTCCACAGTCTGATTTTCCGTTGTTTCATCTGGATCTGTCTGTGTATCATCTGCTCCCGTAGCATCTATATCTGCTGACATCATAGCCGTATCAGATTCTGCGCCCTCTTTCGCAGCATCGAATACTCTATGCTCCGCATCATTATAAAATTCATCCGATTTTACCAGTGATTTGCTCTCACTTCCTTCTACCGGAAGTTCCATCTCAGCCTCTACTGTCTTGCCATCGCCGTCTTTACCAAGCATTGGCCAGCCATCGATCCATGTACAGTCTGTAAGAATTGGTGTACGTCCGATCGCACCATGATCCTGAAACATAAATCCATACCATTTGCCATCCGTTGTATCGATCAGACCACCCTGTGCGACACCTGCATTCGTTCCGTTGTTAGAAAAGTTTGCATTTAAAATCTCTTTCGTTTCCCATGTGCCGTCGATAAAGGATTTGCTTCTGTGACACACTTCAATTCTTGGCTTTCCTTTTGGCCAGCAGATATTGAACACATAATAATAACCATCTTTTTTCATCACATGTGTTCCTTCAAATGGCAGGCCGCCATCGAATTTTCCTGTATCAGCACCTCTGTTCTGTGAGAAAAGTGTACCGCTCTTTCCGCCCTCTTTTTCTCCGGAAAGATCTTCACTTAATTCTACATACTTGATATTAGCACTACCATACACGATATAAGGTGTATCATCATCAAAGAATAATGCCATATCATGGTAGCCTTTTGCTAATTCCGTCTTTGTCCATGAACCATTTTCAATATCATCTGTGGTATAGATGTAAGCATGTCCTGTTGTATTCGAATTGAATGCAACATAATACTTGTTATTATGGTACTGTAAGCTTGCTGCCCACTGTCCATTACCATACATACTTTCACCATTTCTTAAGTTCATGGCATCCGTATCACCGAGAATGTCATATACATAATTGACAATTTCCCAGTTGACAAGATCTTTTGACTTCATGATCGGACATCCCGGTGAGAGATGCATTGTCGTACTTACCATGTAATACGTGTCATTCACACGGATCATATCGATATCTGGTACATCCGCATAAATAACAGGATTGGAAAATTTTCCACTTTCTACGGCAGTTGCTGATGTCCGTGCCATGCCACTTACAAGTACCATTGTAATGGTCATTGCGGCTGCCATCATAGCTGCACATACCTTTTTCCACCCTAGACATTTGTTTCTTTTCACATTAAAACCCCCGTTTCTTAATTTGTTTCTCATTGTTTTTGGAATAATTTATAAAATAAAAGAGAAAACCCATTACCCTTGGGTGATGGGTTGAACTCTTTTGCCAGGTGCCGGGTTCAAGCCCGGTACCTGGTGAGATGCGAAGCATCGATTTTATATGAGCAAGTAGCGAAGCGGATTGCGAATATCATTGACTATTGCATATTCTTATTTTTCTAACATCTGCCAAAACTATAGAAAATACCATGTTTTTCATAAAAATATATTTTGTTTTTGGTATATTTTCCCCTTAGTTTGCAAAGCCCTGATATTTATGCTAAATTAGTACTAAGAATTTGTTCTAAGGAGCATAGCCTATGAATTCAAATTTGCTACTGGCTTCATAATATCATATTTTCCACACAAAATCTACATTCAACAATCAAAGTTAAACTTTATAAGAGTTTCAATCAGCTTTAGTTTAACGTGTTCTTCCACATCCGTATTGACACGCCCATTCATCATGACCGTTGACTGCTCCGGCTGGGTTTGCAACAACTAAATCCATGAATTCATTTATGGTTAAACGGATGCTTTTATAATTGTTTATCGAAATAAATTGTTGCAACTAATTCAATCAAATTTCGAACACCAAAATAAATCAGCCCGAGGGTTGTTACTCTCTGTAATGTAAACGTCATCTGTGCGTCAACAAACATCGGTAAAATACCGAGTAACAAAATTAAAATCCAGTTTACGGCATTCGCAGCATTATTTGCTTTTAATTGTATTAGCTTCCAACGCTCATCCCCCTTATAATTCACCTGCTTTTTAGCTTTTAGAATATATAACCAAAGAGTTACAGCTAATGCCATAACAAGAAAAATCAAAAGAATTGTTTGTTCGCTCATTTTACTTCTCCTCCCTATGCTTAAAAACTTCATCAATAGATACATCAAATGTTTCCGCTATCTTAAAGGCTAATTCCAAAGAAGGTGTATATTTATATTTTTCTATGGATATAACTGCTTGTCGTGAAATACCAACCCTATCTGCTAAGTCAGCTTGCGTCCAATCTCTTTCAGCCCTCAACACCTTAATCCTATTCCATATCAAAGTCATTTCTCCTTTCCAAAATGTAATGAGTAGATTACATTTTTATTGTAATCTACTCATTACATTTTGTCAATACAGTGAGACATGTTTTGTTGTTACTAAAATTAAATTCCCCAAAATTTTTACGGAATAGAGGGGTGTCTATCTTTCAATTTCTTGTGTGATACTTTACCGCACATGAGCATTTGCTCCAGGGTTATCGTTGCGGTATCCTTCCATCAGGTTGATTGCACCCCAGACAACAAGACCTACGCCGATAGCCACAACAAGTGTCTGTAATATTCCTACTGCGCTCTGAAAAAATGCCATAATATAATCCTCCGTTTTGATATATTTTCTGTTTTTGGGCATAAGAAAAGACCGTCCATTAGATTTCTCTAACGAGCAGCCTTCATGCCATGTTTCCTATTCAGTTTTTAGCATAAATCTGACAGGGTAATCCTGTCGTATACTCCATTTTTAGCATCCTCCGGATGTGGTTCTAGGGTAATAATGGTTATTTCCATCTTATCCGGGCCATACACCCAGAACATCCTTCTGGCTCCGCTTTTCCTGTTTTCCAAATAGGATCCCCACACCTTTAAGCCATATCTTTTTGATAAAGGCTCAATATCATGTGTATTAAGACTCGGATAATGCGGATCCTGTGCTAATTTCTTTAATGCAACCCCCATTTCTTATAGAGTTCTGCATCCTTTTTATTTATCGTTTCATCTCGATAGCTTGTTTGCAGTCTGCTCCATAATTCAGCCATCTCCGGAATACCCATTCGTATATTATATGCCATTCGTACTCTCCACCAGTTTCTTAGAAATCAGACAGATCAACAACAGGAGATACCTCTCCCTTTTTGAAATTGCTGATTGCTCTACCCATATCTTCTAAGGTTCGTGCAGATATGCTGTCCGGAACTGTCAGTTCTCTTGGCTCTAACATAATGCATCCGTTGTCGTATTCCTTGACATTATAATACTGATATAATGCCCCCCTGAGTGTTATTCTCTTTTTGCTATCAATATGAACTGTGTAATCCTTCACTGCCGTCATGATTCTCACCTCCATAATATCAAGTGGGATATTCCACCTAATATTATAATATACTCAGCTTTAGTATTTGTCAATGAGAACCATTTAAAACAACAATTAACTTCACTTTAAAAGATGCCCTCCCCGTCAAAAAGGCAATGTAATTATTAGATTTTCTTTTCCAATACACGGAATACAATAATCCCTATCGCCCACTGGAAAATGAATAATAAGAGTATCATCGCTGTCACCCATGTATCTTTTTATTACCTCTCCACCATGAATGTAAGCTCTAACATCCGGCTGTAATTGTGTTACCATCCTCTCACCACCTATTTGTAATATTCATCATCTACTATATGAAATGTCTCTATGTATTCATCGAATATGTTCAAATTAACAAGTACAAGCTGTCCCAGCTTATATACCGTGGTGCCTTTCAGCTCAAGAAGTTCCATAACTGCACTTCTTCCAAACACCTCATCGAAACCAAACTTTTCAAAAAGTCTATGGATATGAATCGTCGTTTTTACCGAGAAATCACTACCTTTTTCGGAAAGTACACTTTCAATATCCACTTTTTTATCTTGAATGTCCACTTTTTCATTCTCAATATCCACTTTTGTATCCCCAATGTCCACTTTTTCTTCGTTCAAAAGTCCACTTATATGAAGTTTTCGAAACCCAAGCGTCCTTAAATATTTGATGAAGAACACTGCCGTTGTTCTCGTATTGCCTTCCCCGAAAATATGGATTTGTGATTTCGTTTTGCTAAACGTGTATCCATTTGGAAGGTCCTCCTCGGTTTAAAAAGTGTAAAAAGTTGTAAACTTTTTCATCTTTTTCAATTATCTCAACCGAGAGGTGTTTACTCAAGGTGCGAGTTATTTACCTGATACTTTTGAACAGGTACTCGCTATTTTGCGTTTACTGACAGACTGCTTCATCACTGCTCTGTTATAAACATAAATAGACCATCCTACAGACTAAAGGATCAGATGCAGTATATAATTGAAGAAAATTAATTTAAATAAAATATCATATAAGCGTGTAGGTTTTCCTACATTCTTATATAATAAAAAAACTATAATTTTATATTGACATTTGCAGCGTCCACAATATAACATATTTTCGTATTGTTTAAGCTCTTATACTGTTCTTTTATTGCGTTATGACATCCTCGATTTGGTCTGAATCCGTACATGCAGTTCAGAAATCTCGGTTCATAGATAGCTTCCAGTATCTTCTTTAATGCTAATTGGACTATTTTATCCTCGTAGCATGCAATTCCTAATGGTCGAAGTTTTCCATTGCTTTTAGGGATATATACCTAATTGATGGCAATGTATTCCATGCAGAAGATTGAGCTGAGCTTGGGAGAACCCCTGGCTCAGTCTCTATTATGGTGGTATTATTATAACTTAACAGTGCTACTTTGTATTTGAATATCGTTTGCTAATAAATTCTATCATAATGTCTTTAAATGCATGTACAATTTCAATAATTACCTTGTCGCTTAACAAAGCTCCATTTTCCTGATTTCTTTTAGAATTTAATATTTGATTATTAATTAGAAGACACAAATACCTTATCAAAATCTAATCAATATGGCATGAGTAAATCACGCAATCTTTTTGCGTAATTTACTCATGTTATTTTGAAAAGCGTTCGCTATACTATGTGAGTATAGGTAATTGCGAAACAAGTTCGCAATTACCTATCTTATGGTTTCGATTATGACACTTTCGCCTGTGTTTTGCAAGCACCCCTGTTACGCTTCTTTTCTCACTTCCCGCTTCACAAAATAAACGGTATCGATTCCTTCTCCCCGGTCATTCTTCAGCCGTTTTACAAGATCATATCCCAGTTTTTTCAGAATATGCTCCTGCGCGCCGTTCGTAGACCAGGTGCGTAAGGTAATCCGGCTTTCCGGAAATTTTGCTGCGATGTCTTTCTCAGCCTCCGCATACATCACTTCGGAAATTCCCTGTCCGCGGTACTCCGGCTGAACGCAGAGCGTTGTCAGGTAGCAGGAATCCGGATACGCTTCGAGATGCTCGCAGTTAAAGTGATCTTTCCAGGTCATAAAGGACCGTACAACTCCTTTTTCTTTCCACAACACCACATGCTGGCCGCAGATATTTTCCAGATACTCTGCGATTCCGTCTGTTTTTTCTTCCGTCTCCGCCCAGTTCGTCTGTGATGTGCTGTTTCGATGGGAAAGCGGCGGAACAAAATCCTGATCACACAGCTCCAAAAGCCGGCGGATTTCTTCCCGCTCTGTTGGATCTGTAATCCCATCTCTTACGGCAACTTTACTCTCACAGCACATCATGATGGCAGATATGACGAATTTTTTCTTCATCTAAAGCACGAATGACATTGGCTGCCATTGCGCTTGCCGCCTCCAGGTCTTCTTTTGCGCAGAAATTATAGTGGCTGTGCGCATAGCGGGACGGAACGCCAAGCACCAGACACGGAACCGCTTTTCCGGTCACGCTGATTTTTGCTGCGTTTGTGCTTCCGCCTCTTCTTACACTCTCCTGATATTTAATTCCGCATTTTGCTGCTACTTCCTCTGCCAGAGCGATAAATTGGGTATTAGAAATGTAGCTGTTGTCCAAGATGCGGATCTGAACACCTTTCTTCATGCAGCCCTGTGCCTGTCCTGCGCTGATGAAGAAGTCATCGGAAGGAGAGCCTTCAAATACAATGGCAAGATCCGGTTTCACGATCTGGCTTGTTACCACAGCACCGCGGGTTCCGACTTCCTCCTGTGCTGCAAAGGCGCCGACAACATTCACCTTCAAAGAGCTCTGCTCCTCTTTCAGCTGTTTCATCGTGTCCACAATGCACGCACAGCCGGCACGGTTGTCAAACGCTTTTCCGAAACAGATTTCATGCTCTGCATCGTATTCAAACGTTACATCCGGCATCATCGGATCACCGATATGAATTCCGAAAACATTTTCAACCTCCTCGCGGCTAGTTGCTCCGACATCAACATACATTTTTTCAATTTCCAGGTTCTGGCTGTTGCGCTCTGTTGTTGTCATGAAATGAACTGGTTTTGCACAGATAATTCCGTGTACCATCTTTCCCGATCTGGTGCGGATCCATACAGCATGTGCCGGAAGGCTGGTCAGATGGAAGCCTCCGAGCATGATAATGCCAAGGCATCCGTTGTCCTGAATATTCTGTACCATGAAGCCGCATGCATCCAGATGGGCATCCAGCTGAATAACCGGACGCAAATCCTGCCCGGTTCCAGGCATCCTCACATACAGGTTGTTCATTGCATCATTCTCGACATCAAATTCTTTGCAGTAATCTGCAATCGTGCGGATGACATCCTCCTCGAAGCCGCTTGGTCCAAATGCATTGGAAAGCTTGCCAAACATTTCTATATCCATCGTTTTTTCCTCTTTTCTTTTGGTTTTTACTATAATTTATATTCTTAATATACAACAAAACAATGTGCTGTGACAATATCCATCCAGCGGTCTGTCTCCAGCTTATTTGTGAAGGTATCTACTTTCTGCATTCCCGGATAAAACGACATTGTGTACGCTTTTTTCCAGTCTTTGTAGGTTACCTCGTAGGTAAAGTGTTCCGGAAGAGCTATCTGGCACTCTTTTTTCTGTTCCGTAACGGCCTTTTTTACCCCTTCACGGATTTCGGAAATCACCTTTCCTCTCGCTTTGCACCAGGTTGCCGTAACATCAGAATCCTGGGATACAGACTCACCTGCCGGGATCGTAATCACATTCTGATCATCTGTTTCTGAACTGGATGATGCAGATGCCGTCGATGTGGCTACTGTCGATGTGCTCTTGCTCGTATCAGAAGAACCCGTTGATCCACATGCAGTCAGTGCCAGTGCTGTTGCTGCTGCAATCAGAGCACGCATTACATGTCTTTTTTCATTGTTATCTCCTCCTTTTCTGCGAAAGCTGCTGTTTTATCTTCGCTCTTTTTATCCACAAATAAGTTCCATATGGTATAAAAAAGAGCGAAGAGACCTTTTCTTTTTTTCACAGCCCATTTGCTTGTTCGGTATTATAGATACAATGCGTTACTAAGTCAAGTATTCGCCTTGATTTTTTCTGTTATTTTTTGTCTTTTCTTTTTTAGGTTGTTTATTTTATTTAAAAATGGTATAATCATCCTAAATTTTAATTTTTAACTATGTTTTTGCAGGAAAATCAGGTACTCTCCTTTGTATCGGCTCATCCCAAAGCTGGCCGTCTTGCAATCAAAAACGGACTGGCTGATGGCGAAACCTTTGTCTCCGAAGCTGCACTCCGCACCGTACTTGGAGAACTTTCTGCCGCTGGTTATCTGATTGTGCACCGGACCAAGGGCGGCTGTGAGATCTCCGAGCTCGGACGCATGGTTCTGGAACAGGCGTTTATTTCATAATTTTTTGAAATTCCGGCATTTTCAAAAACTCTGCAAGGCTGCGGTATCTGGTTCCATCCAGACCTCTTTTTTCCTCCGCCGTTACCATGGAATTCAGGATTGCTTCTTCCACAGCCTCTGCAGCTGCTTCGAATGCTTCGTTGATTTTTTCTTCTTTTATGCGTAAGCACGTTTCGACTTCCTGGCGGCTCCTTGTATCCACACGATTTGCCGTCGTAAATCCGATCATAATTTCACCGCTTCCATGACCGGTATACGCGCCCGTTCTGGCAATTCCAACCCCGCAGCGACGGATGATCCGGTACAGCTGCCGTTCCGATACGGGAAGATCCGTCGCCAGAACGGTCATGATCGATCCTCTGTCCTCTGCGCTGTTGCCGGATTTTTCTTTTGAAAAGCTCTCTTTCTCCATTATTTCCAAAATTTTTTCGCCTGCTGCTCTTCCATTCACTTTCAGATCACGCGTCGCACCAAAATTGGACTGTACTAATACACCAATGGTATACGTTTTTCCATCCAGTGTAAGACGGCGTGATGCCGATCCGATGCCTCCTTTCAAACCATAACAGATGGTTCCTGTTCCGGCACCGACTGCTCCTTCCAAAAAATCTGTATCCGCTGCTCTTATTGCCTGATCCAGTTCCCTTTCCCCTAAAATTCTGTTTTGAATGGTATTGATCCGGGAGTCATTGCATTCTCCGACAACCGGATTGATCGAATAAACATTTTCCCCGTCTTTTTCTGTTTCCTTTATCATAAAAGAAACCATAGCATCTGCTATTTTCCCCACATTCAGTGTATTTGTTAATGCAATCGGTGTCTCGATTGTTCCCAGCTCCTGTATCTGCACCAGACCACATGTCTTGCCAAAACCATTATGTACATAAGCCGCCGCCAGATATTTTTTCAGAAACGGATTATCCTCGCCCGGTATAATAACCGTCACACCCGTATGCTGTTTTCCCTGATCCACTGTCGCATGGCCTACCCGCACACCTGGCACATCCGTAATTTTGTTTTTTGGCCCGCTTTCGCGGTGTCCGACCCGATATCCATATTCCCGTATTCTTTTCTGCTCCATGTCTTTTTCCTCCTGTCGTTTTTTCTCATTCTGTGCCATCTTCCCCTTCTTGTCCATCCCCTCTGCCGGTAAAACTTCCTCTTTTCTTTATATTTTTCCCGTTTCTTTAAAAATTTGAATACACTTTGCTCACATATTCTTCTTATAATAGGTCTTAGATAGTTGATAAACCACTCACTATCTCCCCCCTCATAAAGCGATGGCGATATCAATGTCATTTAGTTAGGCTTACAAGAGCATTTTCATTGTTGGCGAAGATGCTCTTGTGAGTGATTCAAAAGTTTAAAATTTATCCCTGCACCCATATACTGTTCTGTCAATGATATTCGCAATCCGCTTCGCTACTTGCTCATATAAAATTGATGCTTCGCATCTCACCAGGTACCGGGCTTGAACCCGGCACCTGGCAAAAGAGTTCAACCCATCACCCAAGGGTAATGGGTTTTCTCTTTTATTTTATAAATTCGAAATAGCCATTTGAACCCGCTTGTTTTTCCTTAAATTAGAAGATGACAGACACCGCTCAACTAAGATGTGCTACTGCCGCCTCTATCATATCCTGGTGTTACAGCATCTGAATGCATGGAATTTGCCATCTGAATCAACCCTGAAAAAATGATTTTGGATGTAGCATAATCCTGTAGATTATTATATCTCATTTTTTGAAACATAGTGACAGTTATGTTTATTTCTTGCGTTCATTTTTACGTTCAAGAATAATATTTACTTGTCAAAGTTCAATGCCAGAGTTTTACTAGCATGATCACTCAAGATTCCGAGAGAGCATTTGATATCTGAATTATATCAACAAACTGCGTGATTGTGGTTGATTATGAGATATTTTTACATAAAGTAAAAACCTCATCAGGTATCTCTACCCAATGAGGTCACTCTTTTTAATATAAACCGCCATATCCCTGCATAACTCTGTGCATCGTTTGGCGTACAATTGGCGTATGGCGTAGGTTGTACGCATCCATACGCCAATAAAATTTTTTGTTTTAGTACAATTTTGCACCAGCAGGAATATGTTCATCTACCATAAGAAGGTGAAGTTCTTCATCCTCTGAATCCTTAAGGTTATTAACTGCTGAGAGTAACATACCACAAGATTCGATTCCCATCATCTTACGTGGTGGAAGATTTGTTATAGCGATAAGTGTCTTACCAACAAGTTCTTCTGGTTCATAGAATGAATGAATACCACTTAAGATTGTACGATCTGTACCTGTTCCATCATCAAGTGTAAACTGTAATAATTTCTTTGACTTTGGAACCGCTACACATTCTTTTACTTTAACTGCTCTAAAGTCTGATTTACTGAATGTCTCAAAATCTACTTCTTCTTCAAATAATGGTTCGATCTTAACATTAGAAAAATCGATTACTTCTTTTACTGGTGCTGCTTCACTAACTGATGATTTTACAGTCTTTGGAGCTTTTTTATCTGAGTCAAGTGACTTCATCGTCGGGATTTCACATCAATTTAATTTACTTTAATGCTTTTTCCTTTAATAAAGCCTTTTTCGGTGTTCCAACATTATTATAATAACATATTTATGCTGATTACACCACTCGAATTTGTCGTACTCTTGTCGTATGGCACACATTTTGTCGTACTCTCGTCAGTCCATGCCGGACTCTTTCCTAAAATACATCTAAATTGTGTGCTAAATTTTGAATTGCTTCCTGCTTTTTAGTATCGGTAACTTCCGCATAAATATCCATGGTTGTTTCGATATTTGCGTGTCCCATAATAGACTGAATTACCTTTAAGTTTGTTTCATTTTCGCAAAACCTTGAACAAAAGGTATGTCGCAAATGATGACATGAAAAATGTGGTATTATCACAGGCTCTCTGTGCTATTTTGCAGCTTTTACCACTTCTTCTGCATTGTGTGCTTCATATATACGCTTGATTGCTCTGTTTACAGCTTGCGGATTATGGATATTGCCAAAACGATTCATAAAGATAAATCCTTTCATCCCATCAATCACTGTTTCATTAAATCCATGTTCCTTCTGGTCATCCAATTCCATCTGGAGTGCATCATAAACCGTATCCATCATCGGAATCGTGCGTATACCAGCTTCTGTCTTTGGAAGAGATACAGCAAATGAACATATCGGATGTTCTTTGAACTCTCTACTGTAATAAACCACGCTATGATTGATACTGATCGTCCTTTTTTCAAAATCAATGTCTTCCCATCGGATACCGATTGCTTCTCCAATTCGACAACCTGTTCCAAGTAGGAACTTAAAAAATGATGCCCAGTGGTAAAATGTAGGACTTTCATCAATATAGCGTATAAAGGCTCTCTGTTGTTCCACTGTCAAAGCGTGTCTCACACCATGATTTTTCCCCGGTTGCTTTTTAATCTGTGCCATTACTCCATCGCTTGGATTAACACGAATGATGTTATCACGCACAGCAAGCTGAAATGTCGGGTGTAAAACAGTATGAATTGTTTCTAGCGTATTTATCTGCATTTCCTTCTCTTTCAACAAATGCTGATAGAACTGCAATACATCAGAATACTTCACAGCGGCAATTTTCTTCTTGCCAAATCCACCTCGTATAAAGCGATCATACATATATTTATAGTTCCGCATTGTTGTTTCCCTCAACTCTGCCTTTGTCGATATATATCTGTCAAAAACAAAATTGATTGTAGATGTTCCGGCTGCATACGCATCCAACCCATCAAGCTGATCTTTCATCAGTTTAACTTCTCTCTCCCGCAATTCCATGATGTCCTTAGAATAGATGCTCCGGCGCTTTCCTTCCGGATCAACATAAGTATATACATACTTACCATCGCAACTGCGTTGAGTTTCGCCTTTTCTTAATACTCTCCCTTTGTTATCCTTTCTTGATTTCGCCATCTCGTCTCCTCTCTCAAGGAAAGAGATTTTGTACTAGCTACTCAGCCGGTTTATCCATTGCATACTGCATATCAATACCTCTTTGTAGCACCTGTGTTATGGTCATGTCATGTTTGGACGCATATCCTTTCAGTCTTGCAGCTTCTTCCTCCGTCAGTTTTAATCCGATAAGAGTTTTTTTAGGATTATCAGACTTCGGTCTACCTGTTCTAGCCACAATATACACCTCCATCCATTTCATAATCATTATACTTTCTGTTTAACCAAAAGTCAAGTGAATTTTGGTTAAACCAAAATCTTTTTCCTTGTCTGCAAAATTTATTTCACCCGAAATGACTCAAGATATTGGTCAAACACATCAAGGTCTACTAACACCATTCTGTCTATCTTCAGAATTGCTCCCGCATCTTTGGCAAGAGTCTGAAATTTATTCATACCCATGCTGTACATTTCTGCCCCTTCCTTATATCTGACCAGTCTTTTTTTATTTATTGCCTTTGGCATCCTCTGCATTACTCAAATCCTCCTTAAATTTAACACGCATTTTATATCTGCCAATGACAACCCACAATTCTCTTGCTAGCTCTCATAGGCAGATAAAAATGCAATACAGGTGACAGATC
>ULPZ01013811.1_pt1 | contig 17496 bp, 14 predicted proteins | sample 1953991 | NCBI WGS metagenome assembly ULPZ01 (sample SAMEA4835642, study PRJEB28245) | human gut metagenome | biome: gut microbiome; material: fecal sample | place: Denmark | collected 2008
CTTTTTTCCTCGTTTTTGGCCTCTTCTTTTTGCAAAAGGTGCTCTTGATTGATGATGAAACGCTGGTAATAGGACAAAAGCAACGAGGTGAGCGGAAGAGCTATAATCATGCCCAGCATACCCATTAATGACCCCCAGATGGAAAGTGAGAGCAAGATAATGGCGGGGTTCAGTCCGGTAATCTTTCCCATGACGCGAGGCACGATGAATCCGTCCTGGATGATTTGCACAATGACAAACACGGCTAGGGCTGAGGCCAGAATTATCCAGAAGTTGCCGCCCGTATCGGCCGTTTTCAGTATGGCCAGTATGATGGTGGGAACGAAGCCTATGACTTGTAGATAGGGAACCATGTTCAGTGCTCCGATGAACAATCCCAATCCTATGGCCATGGGAAAGTCGATAATCAGGAAGCCGATGCTGAACAGGATGCCTACACACAGGGCAACGAATGCCTGTCCGCGGAAGTACTTGTTCATGCCGTTTTTTACATCATCGCGCAAACCTACGATGAATGGTCGGTATTTTTGAGGTATCAGGTGAATCCAGCCTTGGGCAATGCTTTCGTAGTCTACCAGTATAAAGACAATGTAGAGCAGTATGATGAAAAAGGTGAAGATACTGAATAGTACATTTACTGACTCTGCCAGCAGATTCCATATTTTGGGTAGTTCTTCTTTCAGTGCACTCAGCAAATCTTTTTCGTTGAACAGGTTGATGGCTGTCTGGAAGTCAATATGTTCGTGGAGGAAATCGCTTAAGGTACGTGGTACATTGCCTATGTTGGAGCCTTTTGAAAAGTATTCTATCAGTAGTTCCTTGACTCTGATGCATTCTTCTATCATGGGAGGAACCAGTAGATAAAAGGCGGCAACACCGGCTAAGGTGATGGTAAGCAGTGCGCAAAAGATAGAAAGAATGCGGTTTTTCAGTCGCAAACGGTATTGAAAGAATGTCACCAGCGGATAGATGAGATAGGCTATAAGCCAGGCAATGAAGAAAGGCAGCAATACGCTGCTGAGTCGTTGAAGCAGCATCAGGACGGCTATGACAATAGCCCCAATGATAATGCCTCTGATGAAGCTGTCGAATGTGATTTTCTTGCGTTCCATCGTAGGGTGTTATTTAGAGTTTCATGGTATTATCGAGCGGATGGCTGTGCCACTTACTAGTGAAAGTGGGGTAGGATGTGCAGTCGTGTACGGGTTCCTGTAGCTTTTCCTGTTTCCTGTCCGTCCATTACCATGATAAAGCTTTTAATTTGAGACAAAAGTAACACTTTATCTTATCATGCTGATTCGTTTTTCATTATTTATTTCTACATTTGCGCTATTAACGTTTAGAATGTTAAAAAGATGCAGGCTTTAATAGAGGACATTGAATTGGATGTGCAAGATTTGAAGTGTGTGTTGCAGGCTTTTGACGCCAATCCCACCGCGGCTCTTCGGCTTGTAGCCAGGAGAAATGTCAAGCATTTGCAGGAACGTCTGGAAAAGCTGGTACAGCAACTTGACGAAGTACCGGTGGAAACGGTGGTCAATATACCAAAGATTGAACCTGTGGTTGAGAGTGTAGAAAAGGTAGAAGCTGCACCAGAGGCAGTAATACAGCAGGTACGTCCTGAAGTTCCTGTCGAACAGCAGCAGTCAACGGTCATTGCTCATGAAGAAAGTCCGTGCATATCCGCGGAAAAACAGGAAGCAGAACCGGCTGCTACAGTTACTATCTTGGCTGAAAAAATAAGGCCGGCTGCCGACCTTCGTCATAGCATTAGCCTGAACGATTCTTTCCGCTTTACCCGTGAGCTGTTTCATGGTGATGGCGCGTTGATGAACGAGACTTTAAGACGTTTGGGCGAAGTCTCTTCTTTGAATGAAGCAATGCAGATATTCTCTTCAGCTTCGGGTGTGGCAGAAGACAATGAAGCTGCTTTGGATTTTATAGAGCTCCTGAAGAAATATTTCAGTTAAATCATTTATGTTATGGGAATGCTTTATGTAGTGCCTACCCCGGTAGGAAATCTGGAAGACATGACGTTTCGCGCTATACGCGTGCTGAAAGAGGCCGATTTGATTCTGGCTGAGGATACGCGTACTTCCGGTATCTTGCTGAAGCACTTCGAAATCAAGAATGCAATGCAGTCTCACCACAAGTTCAATGAACATCAGGCGGTGGAAAGTGTTGTTAATAGAATAAAGGGTGGTGAAACGGTTGCACTGATATCTGACGCCGGTACTCCGGGTATATCCGACCCGGGTTTCCTTTTGGTGCGCGAATGTGCACGCAACGGCATAGAAGTACAGTGCTTGCCCGGTGCCACAGCCTTTGTGCCGGCTCTTGTCGATTCAGGACTGCCTGACGAGAAATTCTGTTTTGAAGGTTTCTTGCCTCAGAAAAAAGGACGGATGACACGGCTGAAGGCCTTGGCACAGGAATATCGTACGATGGTGTTCTATGAATCGCCATACAGACTTGTGAAAACGCTGACGCAGTTCATCGAATATTTTGGAGCAGAGCGTAGTGCGTCTGTTACGCGTGAAATATCCAAGGTACACGAAGAAACCGTGCGAGGTACTTTGGCCGAGCTGGTGGTTCACTTTGAAGCCAATGAACCTCGTGGAGAAATAGTTATAGTAGTAGCAGGAATAGACGACTAAATAATTGTATTAATCAAACGTAAAAAAAGAAGGCGTATGAAAAATTTAGTAGTATTAATCGTTTGCGCAGCCGTAGTGGCATCGTGCGATAACCTTTCTGGAGGCAGTAAAGACAAACTGAAAGCCGAGAACGACTCTCTTTTGATGGAACTGACTCAACGCAATGCTGAATTGGATGAGATGATGGGTACCTTTAATGATATTTCTGAGGGATTCAGACAAATCAATGCTGCTGAAAACCGTGTCGACTTGCAACGTGGTGCTGTGGCCGAAGGCTCGTTGAGCGCCAAACAGCAAATCGCATCGGATATTGAATTTATCCGTAAGCAGATGGAAGAGAATAAGGAACAGATTGCCAAGCTGGAAAAAATGCTGAAGAGTAGTAAAAACAACTCTGCACAGCTGAAGAGAGCCGTAGAATCTTTAACTGAAGAGCTGGTAGCCAAGACTCAGCGCATAGAAGAACTTCAGGCAGAACTGGCTTCCAAGAATATCCGTATTCAGGAACTGGATGCAGCCGTAACCGGCCTGACAGCTACCAAGGAAGAACTGACTGCCGAGAATGAAGCCAAATCAAAGACAGTGGCAGAACAGGATAAAGCTCTGAATGCAGCCTGGTTTGTATTCGGTACCAAGAAAGAACTGAAAGATCAGAAGATTCTGTCCAACACAGGTCTTTTCAAGAAGGGCGATGTGATGACTGACAGCAAAATGAATAAGGATTACTTTACACAAATTGATATCCGTACGACCAAGGAAATCAAGCTTTATTCAAAAGATGCAGATATTCTGACCACACATCCAGCTGGTACCTATGCTTTGGAAAAGGATGACAAAGGCCAGTTGGTGCTGAAAATTACTAAGCCTGCCGAATTCTGGAGCGTATCCAAGTATTTGGTTATTCAGGTTAAGTAATCTTTCTGTCGGTGTAGCTACGTTATAGTACAGGATATACTATTTAAAAACTGCCGGATGGTTAAAGCCGTTTGGTGGATATAACATTAAAAGAATGCGGATGCAGCCGATGAGTCATTCCCTTGCCGGGATGGATTGAAATCGGGTTCATGTGCATTCTTTTTTTGTGGCTATTCGCTCTGAAACAGTGTTGGTACTTTTTCCCCTCAGCTTGTTTTTGAAGTGTTTGTCTGATGTCAGTTCATTCCAATGGCTGGCCTTTGCTTTATTTCTTGTAGATTGTTCAGCCAAGTATTGGGCAACTGTTTTATTCATTATCATATAGAATCTTCTTGAAGTTCTTTTTTACGCCATGGCACATTACAGAAATTTGTTTTTTGATTTGGATGATACCTTGTGGGCTTTCTCGCAAAATGCTTATGAGACCTTTGCAGAACTCTATATGCGTTTTGACTATTCCCGCTTTTTCACCTCTTTCGAGCAATTCTATCGTCTCTATCGGAAACGAAATGAAGAACTCTGGGGCGATTATTCAGCTGGACGCATTACTAAGGCAGAGTTGAACCGCCATCGCTTTCATTATCCCTTGGAGTCTGTTGGTGCACCCAATCCGGAACTGGCCTGTCGCTTCTGTGAAGGCTTCTACGAACTTATTCCGACCAAAAGCAAGCTGATGCCACATGCTCGTGAAGTGCTCGAAGCTCTTTCTACCCGCTATAATCTTTATATTCTGTCCAATGGATTTAAAGAACTGCAATGCCATAAGATGCGCTCAGCAGATATCGAACACTATTTTCGTAAGGTCATTCTGTCCGATGATATTGGTGTATTGAAACCCTCTCCACAGATTTTTTATTTTGCCTTGTCGGCCACTCAGTCGCAGCTGAAAGAGTCACTTATGATAGGCGACAGTTGGGATAATGATATCACGGGAGCCCATGGTGTAGGCATGGATCAGGTGTTTTTCAATCTGACAGGACGCACTGATTTATCTTTTTCTCCCACTTATCAAATAAAAGACTTGAAAGAGTTGCTGACTTTGTTGTGATATAGACAAATTAGTGCTATTTTTGTCCTTTGTTGATGTATAAATATACAGCTATGGACACAATTCTACCTTTTGCGTTACTTTGTCTTACCTCATTCTTTACCCTGACCAACCCGCTTGGTACTATGCCTGTGTTCTTGACCATGACACAGGGAATGAGCGAGAAAGAACGTCGTTTCATTATTACTCGTGCCACGCTTACGGCATTTATCATTATCATGGTCTTCACCTTTGCCGGTCAGTTCCTGTTCAAGTTCTTTGGTATTTCTACCAATGGCTTCCGTATTGCCGGTGGCGTCATCATCTTCAAGATAGGTTTCGATATGCTTCAGGCCCGCTACACGCCCATGAAGCTGAAAGATGAAGAAATCAAAACCTATGCTGACGACATTTCCATTACCCCTCTGGGTATTCCTATGCTTTGTGGTCCGGGTGCCATAGCCAATGCCATTGTGCTGATGCAAGATGCTACCAATATTCAGATGAAAGGAGTTCTGATAGGTTCCATTGCCTTTATTTACCTGCTTACTTATTTCATTTTGCGCGCCTCTACCCGTTTGGTCAATATTTTGGGCGAAACAGGTAATAACGTAATGATGCGTCTCATGGGTCTTATCCTGATGGTTATCGCTGTAGAATGCTTTGTAAGTGGCGTGAAACCTATTTTGGTGGAGATTATTCAGACAAGCGCGGTCGGATTAGTTAAATAGTTCTTTTTTAATTTATTATTCTGGAGTATCCAAGATAGAAGTTGTATTGATATACATCTGGGATGACTTTTACTAAGTAGTTATAGATGATGTTATTATTGGCATTAGTTTATAATAGAGGGTAGATCATAACATTTTTTGTGTATCATATTTATTAGGTTATGCTTTGTTGTTGTATGGGCTATAGTGTTATGTGATTAATTTTGGGTTTATAAAATCAATGATTTAGGGATATTCAGTAAATACTATAAATTAGCCAACTGATTCATACACAGAGTATTGCGAATTAGTTGGCTTTTTTGTATCTTTAGGTATTCCCCCGAAAATAAGGTTTGACGGCCAAAACGGGGGAAATTCTCCAACCAAGATATGGCTAAGATACAAAATATTTCGGAAATTCAGCCCACTTTGGGCTTTACAGAATTTGATGTTCTGGAAAAATATCACAAGAGTTTTAATGAGAGTGAACTGGGCAGGATTCACTCAGTGTTCCCGTTTGAACGTATGGCAAAAACCATAGGTTTGTCAGGACAGCGTCTTAAAGTAGAATGAGAAAAAATACGCGCACAAATGATAACATTCTTTTCCTTAAACGTCATTTGTGCGCGTAAATAATCACTTGCTTTTAGCGAAGAATTTCTCAAAGAAGAGTAAATGATAATCGATAGAATTATTCCAATATTCAGAAGTATGCCCCCCGGGGCGGGTAATAAAGTCATGATCAATCTTCCGCTGTAAGAGCTGCTTATGCAGTTCTTGATTGACATTTAGAAAAAAGTCATCTTCTCCACAATCAATTAACAGAGCCAGTTCTCCATTGGCAATCTTATCCAACTGTGTCATTACAGTATGATTGTCCCACACTTCTTTGTTGTCTGCATATTCTCCTAACTGGTCTTTCATATTCCAATTGTCCGGGAAAGGACGTATGTCTACTCCACCACTCATACTACCTGCTGCTCCAAATGTTCCTTTATGACGGATGGCAAGCCACAAGGCACCATGTCCTCCCATACTCAAACCCGAAATAGCCCGAAAACGGCGATCTGCTTTTGTAGCATAATGCCCATCTGTATAGTCTACCAGTTCAGAAGAGACGAATGTTTCATATCGAAAGTCGGCATGAAGAGGACTATCCCAATACCAACTGTTTTTACCATCGGGACATACAAATATCCAACCTTTTGCATCGGCAATGGCAGGTAATTCCGGCTTCAATTCAATCCAGCTTTTTGCATTCCCTCCATATCCATGCAACAGGTAAACAACAGGGCAAGACAGTGCTTTATCCCCCAAAGCTTTATCCGGCAAAATAAAAACAACTTTTACACTGTTTTTCATCGAAGGGCTTTCAACCATCAAGGTGTCAACCCGAGCTGCATACAAAGAATAACAGCCAGCCAATAAGAGCCAAACAAACAAAAAGATTTTTCTTTCCATATTTTTTATCATTTGAATTTATTATTGAACAAAAGTAAGCATTTTTTCCTTATCGCCATGTTCTTTAATACATTTCACCTTATGAATAAGCCACTTTAATCTATTTTGGAATACATTTTTACAAATAGACAAAAACACAATGTCTTTCTACAATGATTGCAAAAGGACAGGATATATGTTTTTTAAGCACACTCTTACACATAGTATTTTTGTAATCAGTGAAAAATTTGTAAGTTTGTGCCGGAAACCATTTAAAAACCTTTATGGAATTTTTAATCATTCTACTTTTATTACTTCTTAACGGCATTTTTGCCATGTACGAATTAGCGCTGGTATCGGCCAGCAAAGCACGCCTAGAAACAATGATTGGAAAAGGCAACAAAAGAGCCAAAGGCGTGCTGCAGCAACTGGAAGAACCCGAAAAATTTCTTTCGACCATTCAAATCGGCATCACACTCATAGGTATTGTATCCGGTGCATATGGAGGTGCCACACTTTCTGATGAAGTAGAACCTTTGTTCAGACTGATTCCTGGAATCGAACCTTATGCACATACACTGGCTGTAGCTACCGTAGTAGTAATTATCACTTATTTATCGCTTATCATAGGAGAGCTGGTTCCTAAATCCATCGCATTAAGTGATCCTGAAAAATGGGCAACACGGCTCAGCCCGTTCATGATAGCAGTCAAAAATGTGTCGTATCCTTTCGTTTACCTCCTCAGCGCTTCTACTAAATTGGTAAACCGACTGATTGGTTTAGGAGAAAATGAAGAACGGCAAATGACACAGGAAGAATTGAAGATGATTTTACACCAGAGTTCGGAACAAGGTGTGATAGACAAGGAAGAAACAGAAATGCTGCGTGATGTATTCCGCTTTTCAGACAAACGGGCCAACGATTTAATGACTTATCGAAGAGATATTGTGGTAATGCATCCTAATGATACCCGCGAAGACGTATTACGCATCATCAGTGAGCAGCATTTCAGCAAATACCTACTGGTAGAAAGTGGAAAGGACGAAGTCATTGGCGTCGTATCGGTAAAAGATATCATTATTATGCTGGGCAGTAATCAGCCGTTCAACTTACGCAGCATAGCACGCCCCCCTCTCTTCATTCCGGAAAGCTTGTATGCAAAAAAAGTACTTGAACTGTTCAAGAAGAACAAAAATAAGTTTGGAGTAGTAGTAGATGAATATGGAAATACAGAAGGCATTATCACGCTGCACGACCTGACTGAAAGCATCTTCGGTGACATATTGGAAGAAAACGAAACAGAAGAAGAAGAAATTGTACGCCGTCAGGATGGTTCGCTTTTGGTAGAAGCCTCCATGAATATAGACGACTTCATGGATGCCATGGGAATTTTAAATTATGATGACCTGAGAGAAGAAGATTTCACTACGCTGAGCGGATTAGCCATGTTCCTTATCGGCCGTGTACCCAAAGCGGGAGATTTGTTCACTTATAAAAACCTGGAATTTGAAGTTGTCGACATGGATCGTGGGCGGGTAGACAAGTTGCTCGTAGTAAAACACGAAGAGGATGAAGACAAGTAAATAACGCGAGTTCGATATAAAATTAGAAAATAGAAAGTTGTCCGTCATTGACAAAATTTATGTCAATGGCGGGCTTCTTTTCAAAAAAGCAGTATGCTGCAATAGCCGACAAAGAGTTGGCTATAAAGTTATTGAAATATTTAATGTACGAGTTACTCGGCTTGGTAATGTGTAACCAAAGTTAATATTTTGTAAACTCAAGTAAGAAGCACTAGTTAAAAATCTGTCTGAAGAAGCTGTTGTATAATTATCACCGAATTGGAAACGAGGAATATTTGAGTTCTTATTCTCTGGAGTCCAAGCATTCAATAAGTCTGCGTGGAAGTTGGTACCTTTGCTGCTGGCTGTTGGTGAAGACATCATTCCTGCATAGTCACCATCATAAACTTGGCCACCAATCTGATAAGTAAAGTCAACAGACAGATCGAAACCTTTGTATGCAAGGCTTGTGTTGAAACCACCATACAGATCTGGCAACGCTGTTCCACATAGGTAATAATCTGCATCGTCATATTTTGTTGTCGTTTCACGACCGATAACCTTACCGTTTTCGTCTTTTACATTCTTATAGTAAAGAGCTTGTCCGTCTTCTGCAACACCTGCGTATTTTTTTATACGATAGGTATAAAGAGCTTCACCTTCACCATAGTAATAGTTACCACTACTATAACCAGGAACTCCGTCAACAACCATTGTCTTACGTTCGTCAGGTAAATAAGAAATCTTATTTTTGTAGTGTGTCAGATTTAGGCCTAAATCCCATGTGAAATCATTTGTTTCAATAAGAGTACCTTTGAACTCAGCTTCAATACCTTGATTGCACATATCACCAACGTTAGCATAGTAAGATGTGTAACCGTATGTTGGTGGAGATTATTCAGGTGAGTATGTCTGGAGGTGTTCAATAACTGTATTAGTATCTTATGCATGTAGTACCAATAGGATTTTAGCAAGTTTTAGTTCAAATGCATACAAACAGAGACAGCTATTCTATCACCTTAGAGTAGCTGTCTCTGTTTATAAATCTGTAATCTATGGCTATTGGTTCAATTCAAATATTGGCTTATATCAATGGCGTCAATGCCTTTGATATTATTTAATTCGAAGCCGGTAGAATTCCATGTTTCAAGCACGCATTGCCATGATCCGTTACTGTATTCATGTTGTACGCCTACATTGTAAGATTCTGTTGTATTGTCTCCCCATGTTATATTTCCGAATACGTTATCTCCTTCAAAACGTGGTACAGTAAATGCTATTGCATGATGTTTGATTTGTAGTACGCCATAATTATATAGTTCTTCGGCACTATCATTATCTTGATTAAGCGAAATAGTTTCTGTTTGGTCGGGGATAAATGCCAAACCATAATCCGTCAGCACCATACGAAAAATGTACTGGTATCCACTTTTCATTTCTATTTCAGGTAATTTGGCTTGAAACTCTTTTCCATCAATTAGGGCTTTAAGTTTCGCATCTTTTAGTTTGGTGGAAAACGGGATGCACCATAAACGAGGTAAATCGCTTTCCCAACCATTATCTACAATTGTTTGGCTCGTTTCTATATTTAGGTTCCCGATTTGATTGCCTGTAATTTTCCCTGTTTCTATATTCATGGTTCCTGCATTATAAACTTGATTTCCCAATAAGCTGATATTCTGCAATTTCCCTTCTCCCGTATATCCTTGTTTCATGATATTAATAGTAAATAATGCCAAAGCATGTTTCATTGTCAGTTTTGCTTGATAGGTAGTGTGTGAAACCGGTATAGCACTACCAGAGTAAAGTATGTCTGTTTGCCCGTTAATGTTTATTGGGATAGCAGAGAGGTCTGTAAGATTTGATATACTACTTTCATAGGGAGCATAGGCATATATGAAAGTACGTTCTCCTTCCTTTAAAGTAATTTGTGGTTCTGTTATCCACAGGCTTCCATTGTATGTGCCTTTGACTTCAGATATGAAATCAGCTGCATCTGGCTTATTGAATGTTTTGGCAAATACATTCATTACATCTCCTTTATTGAATGCTTTGATCACGTCAGTCCGGGTTTGGATATCTGTCGTTATTTCTACAACTACAGCATTTCCCTTGCCTTCATTCGGATCTTCCATACTGTCAGAGCTACATGAATAAAATAACCCCCAAACGCAACATGTCAAAATCGTATATAATATCTTTTTCATTGTTTTATCTCCTTTTATTTAATTAACTGGATGGATTTTGTTTCGTTCACGCATTCGAGGGTGAGTACATTAACCCCTTCGTGAAGTATAGATGCTGGCAACTCTAATTGTGGCAAGGGTTCTAGTATACCTGATTCCAAGATGTTTCCTTGTTCGTCAGTCAATTTATAGCTGACATTATGCTTGGTTTTGAATAAAAAAATGCCAGTTGTACGGTTGAAGTTTAACGATGTGGTTTCTTCCAAGCTCTTCCAAGGCTCTACAGCTATTTTAAATCCTTGTGTAAGGGAAGAGCCACTTTGGCTGTCATTTACAGTAATTTCTATTTCCCATTCTTTGGCTTCTGATGCTTGTAATACTTGTGTCGTTTTCATCATTCCATTTTCGATGGTAAAAGGAGATTTTTTTCCGTTTACTCCATTGACTGATAAAGAAAAAGAGGCTTGGGGAATTTCTCCATTAACAAAGACTTGCCCTACTACGGAACCGACAGGTAATCCTTCTTCAATGTGGTTATTACTTAGGGAGATGCTTTTTAGTATCTGGTCAGCTGCTCCTATTCCCAGTACAGCTACGTGCATGTCATCATAATCCATTTGCATGGCGGCATCGCGCAAGTTATCGATTGAGAAATAAGCATTTCCATAACCTCCCCATCCCCAGTTTACATGGAAATGATTATCTCCGTCGTATCCGTCAAGATTAAAGCTGTGTCCACCTCCATTCTTACTGTCTACAGCGTTGTATACTATAGCTCGCCCGGCATTCAGTTCGTTGAGAAGCAGTTGTTCCCAGTCGCCATTATATTGTTCACGCCAAATGTAGGTAACATCCTTTGGATAGGAAAAATTATTCCGTAAGGCATTGGATATATTGCTGACTTCATTAGTTAAGATGCCAGAAGCATCAACTCCGTATTTCATTTGTACACTCATACCGGCATGGTATAGTAAACGAGCCGTTTCGTCATAGTTGTTACTTCCTGATATTATGTCATCCCAGTTATAAGCACGTTCTGCATCAAAGTCTATGCGAAGTCCACCATATCCCGGTGCCGTATAGCTGATTTTTCCAGTGGGACGTGACGGATAACGATGCACACTCATGGCCTGTGACATGGCAACGGCTACACAACCCACGAGGCTTTTCTGACTGCCTTCCCCAGGGCAATATTTATTATAAGGGTCGCTTTGGTTCCAATTGACTTTTATCAGTGGCTCTATAACTTGTGTAGAGGATTTTGTAAGAAGTACACCACCATTTAGCCATTTTGGGTGAATACTGGTTGTCATATTAACAGCTTTGCGGATTACTTTCTCCGAGTAGTCTAGCATATATTTCATATTATTGGGTATTCGATTTATATCCAGGCTTCCAGTGAGCGAATATCCAATAATAGGGTCAACTACATCATTGCCTGAAACAATTATCCAACCTTGTGGATTTAGGTTTACTACATAATACGTGTGTGCAGCTCCCATAGGAATGACTTGCTTGACAGATACTGCATGGTAGCGATTTGTGATGTATTCGACAGCCATGTCTTTAACCTGTTGCAGAGTTACTTCTTTTGCCCAAGTTATAGTTCCCAATAACAGGGATAAAAATAATAGTATGTTTTTTTTCATGGTAAGTAAAAATAAAAAAGAGAGGAGAACTTTGATTACCAAAGGCTCCCCTCTCGGTTTATTTCAGTTATAAATTATTTTTTTACCAGGCGAACATTGGCGTATGGATTACCAAGTCGTCCCATGTATTCACCGATAGCACCTGTATTGGTGTCGTATTCATGTACTTTCAATCCAAGCAAGGTGCTGGATGTATCAAATACGATTTCATCAAATGTGTCATTGAATGTACCTGGGATAGCTTGTGTAGTCGGTTTTCCACTCATATCCATCGGCGTAATAGCAACAGCTCCGATAAAGCTAGTAAAATTGTATGCCGCGTAAAAGTAATCAGTAGCGGTGATGCTTAATGTCCCAGACTTGTCATAGGCAACCAGCCAAATGGCATCGGCCGTGTATGTTCCGGCTTCATTATAACCTTTGAATACAAGATAATCCTCTGCATAAGAATCATATCCGTCATTGTCCGAGATGTTTACATCCCATGATAACTCTTCACCTGTACCGGCATCGACTGCAGTCAAAGTCCAGTCTCCAAACAATTTGAAGTATGGATTTTTGTCGACATCTTGCAGAATAATATTGCAAGTTGCGTTTGTGCCGGTTGAGGCACCTTCTACATTGGCAATTGCAATGTTGAAATTACGGTCGTCATTCTCTGTTGCACCATCATCCAGAATGATGATTTCCACATCGAAGGTAGCATCTTCGCTGTTGGCCGGGATATTGATAACATCGCTGGTAACAATGTAATGGCCTTCTGATATGGCGGTGCCATCTGTTACTTTCAGTTGTACCTTGATGTCGCCGTTTCTTTCTCCTTCTACTTTCAAAGGAACAGTAACCATGCCTGCGCTTTCCAGGAAAGTGTATTCACTTTGTCCAAATGACACTTTCACATCGTTGGTGTTCAGATTGTCATCGTCTGAGCAGGCAGCAAACAATACTGTTGCAATAATTAGTAAATATGTATATATTGATTTCATATATCTATTTGGTTTATATTAATTAATAACCCGGATTCTGTTGACCTGCCAATTGTGGATTAGACTGCATTTCAGTTGCAGGAATTGGCCATACAAGACGATGATCGCCGGCCTGATAAGAAAGGTCTTTACCGGAAGTCACAAAAATATTCTCAACTTCAGGATTTCTGGGATAACTGCCGTTACGTTCAAAACCTAAATTCCAGCGGCGCAGGTCGCTCAGACGGAATCCTTCACCGATAAGTTCTTTCAAACGCTCGGTGCGTATGTTCTGTGTCAGTGCACTGGCAGTCAGGTTTACATTTTCATAGTTGGCAATACGGTTTGCACGCAATGTATTCAGGTATGAGTTTGCTTTCGTAACATTGCTTGCATCGCCTATTGCGGCAGCCGATTCTGCAGCAATCAGGTAAAGCTCACTCAAGCGGAAAGGCTTCATCATATTGACAAAGTTGCGTTGGGTCCCTGTTTTCAGACTTTCATTACCCGGATATTTGTTGAATACATACGCCTGTAGAACAAGACCGTTAGACTGCAGACCATCATATACGGTAAAGAATGTGCTGAAACGGATATCATTTTCTTCGTCATAGAGGCTAAGCATGTCTTCTGTTGGGATATACCAAGCCGATTCTTCGTTGTCAGACAGGAAGTATTGGCCCCCTGTAGATGAACCTAATTCAGTGGCAGACATGAATGGGCGGAAAATAACTTCTGTACCTTTGTCTTCATTCCACAGTTTGGCATAATCTGCTATTGTAGTCAGTGAATAGACATTGCTTGATATAACCTCTTCTGCTTTTGCCAATGCGGTTGTATATTCTCCTTTCAGTAACGCAATTCGGGCCTGTAATGCCAGTACGGCATAAGAACTGAGATAATGGCTGTTTGCGGCAGGCGCGTTGCCGGTGGCTTCATAAGCCAACAAGGCAGTCAAAGCATAATCCAAATCAGATGCAATCAAGGCGTAAGTTTCATTCTGAGTGCTTCTGCTAGGATAACTTCCACGGTCAGAAGTGGGATGATATTTGGTAACCAGCGGAAGTCCTAAAGCTGCAGTTTCTCCTTTGTCGGCAGAGTAGGCCTGGCAGAAGTGGTCTGCCAGCCAGTAGTAACAATATGCGCGTACAAAACGGGCTTCACCTTCGTAGCGTTTCAACTCGATAAGTTGTGCGTCGCTGTATTCACCAACCAAAGTTTCCATCTTTTCTATGATATAGTTGGCTGAGTTGATGACAGAGTAAATGCCACTCCACATGTCTTCTATATCCTGGTCTGATGAAAGGATATTTCCATTGGCAAATGTTCCAACCTGGTTCCCGTTACCAATCACTCCCTGGAAAACATCCATTTGGATTTCCTGATTGTTAATCCATTTACCGGCAGTAATGCCGCGCATGCTTGTGTACAAGCCATTGCGGAACTTTAAGCAGTCATTGATGTTTTGGATAGCTGTTTGATCATCCAGCGTGTCACTGGGGCGTAGGTCCATGTCGCAAGAAGTAAAGAGACCACCAGCTAACAATAATGCTAAAAATATTTTCTTCATATTATTTTTCCTTTTTCTAATTAAAATGTTACCTCTGCTCCAAACACGAATTGGCGAGTGTTAGGATAATTGAAACGTACGAGATTTGTGTCAGGTTCGGGGTCATAACCGCTATATCCTGTCCATGTCAACAGGTTACGACCAATGGCGAAGATATTGACGCGGGTCAGTTTGGTATGTCTCAATAAAGACTTTGGCAGACTGTATTGGACTGTAATGTTTTTCAAACGCAAGAATGAAGCGTCCTCTACCAAGTGGCTGTCAAACTGAATTTCTTCGCCCAGCTTAGGAATGTCGGTGATGTCACCCGGTTTTGTCCAGATGTTCAACATATTGGTTGTCTGGTTTACAGACAGGCCTTGATTGGCATTTTCAATGAAATAGTTGTCATTGTTAATCATGTACTTCTTAGCAGCCCATGTGAAATCTGCATTGATAGAGAAACCTTTCCATTGGAATTCCGTTCCGAAACCACCGCTAAGAGGAGCGAAACGGCTCTTGCCAATCAGCACGGCATCTTCTTCTTCATTGTATTGCTTGGTCAGGTTACCGTTCTTGTCATACCACATTTGCTTACCATCGCGCGGATCTACACCTGCATAACGTACCTGATATAATTCTCCTGCGTCATGTCCTACTTTATACATCAAACCATAATTAGGCATAGCAAATTCATCACGTCCGTCAAACAATTCAGTGATTTCATTATGGTTGTAGTTGAAGTTCGCTTTTACAGCCCAATAGAAATCATTGTTGTTCAAGATGTCTACCTTGAGGTCAAGGTCAATACCCTTGTTCACCATAGAACCTACATTGCCCCATCCCGAACCGAAACCGGTAGTAAACGAATAGGGGATTTCAAGCAACATATCTTCGGTAGTCTTGTGATAATAGTCGAGGTTAACACCTAAACGGTCGAATATGCGGAAAGAAACACCGATATTGGCTGCTTTTACAGTTTCCCAAGTCAAGTCATAGTTGCTTGCTTGTGCAATGCCCAGTGAGTTTTCGCCGTTGTAGTTGGTACCTGTGCCAATCAGACCAAAATATCCGTAGTTGTCAATGCCAGAGTTACCGGTAGTTCCGTAGCTGGCTTGTATAGAAAGGTCATTAATCCAATTTACTGCATCCATGAAACTTTCTTTCTTGATGTCCCACTTTCCACCAAAGGAGTAGAATGTAGACCAACGGTCATCCGGAGCAAATAATGAACTACCATCACGACGAACAGTAAAGTCAAAATAGTATTTGCTGTTGTAGTTGTAGCTTCCGTTGAAGAAATAAGAGTTAAATACAGTTTCGCTTTCCGACTCACTGAGGTCAGTCAATGCTACTTTGGTTCCTTGGGTTATCTTCATCAAACGTTTGTCTGTATGGCCGGAAGAATAAGCTCCAAATCCTCTACTTTTTGAAATAATAGATTCCTGACCGGCCAACAGTGTGATATTATGGTCTTGAATATTGAATTTGTATTCAGCCGTATTGGTATATGTGAAAGAGTAATAACGGCTGAAGCTTTTCTGGCTGGCACCACTACGTGCTGCAATTTTGTCACCCATGGCTGTGATGATTTCATCGTAAGGATATACACGGTGCGACAGTGTATAGTCGTACGCGTCCAAAGCCTGTTGCGCACGGATAGTCAGCCCCTTGATGGGAGTCAGTTCTTCAAACAGGTTTAAGTTTCCCGAAACATAATCACGGGTTGTCTTACGATTGTCATTGACGAATGAAGGAGTAGTCCAGGCACCTGTGTAATGGAGTCTTTTCGCTTCTCCTCCCCATACAATATTTCCGTTTTCGTCAAATGTATATTCACGATTGGTATCATAAGGTAACGCCAGACGTGCAAATGTAGCCGGGTTTTGTACATAAACACTTGACATATCTTCATTCTCTGCGTTCAATTCAAATGTGGTATAGCCTAAGTTACTTTGCAAACCTACTTTGAGCCAGTCGTTTACTTTTGAATTGAAGTTAAAACGAATAGTCTCTCTGCGCATACCTGACTGTTCCATGATACCCTGCTGGTCGTGATGATTGACAGATAAATAATAAGATGTATTCTGTCCACCACCGTTTACAGATGCATCAAGTGTATAGGTAGGTGCATGTCCGTCAAACAGTTCATCTCTCCAGTTGGTACTGATACCATATTTGCTTACCAAGTCCTTTACTTCCTGTGAAACAGGCTGGCCAATCATATCGCGGAATTGTATGTATTGTGAAGAGTTCATCATCTCAACAGGGTCTTGTACCATAGAAGAAAAACCGAACTGAGCTCTTAATGTTACTTCTGCTTTCTGTCCATATTTTCCTTTCTTGCTAGTGATGACAATTACACCATTGGCAGCACGTGAACCGTAGATTGAAGTAGAAGCAGCATCTTTTAATACTGTAATATTTTCAATATCAGCAGGATTTAATGAATTGAACAGGGTAGATGTAATAGGAGCGCCATCCAAAATGAACAAGGGGGTGGTAGATGCATTCAATGAATTAACACCACGCAGGCGGATGGTAGCTGATTTAGAAGGATCACCTGAACCAGACAAAACCGAAAGACCAGATACTTGACCTGAAAGGGCATCAGTAAAGTTGGCTGTAACTGTCTTTTCCAGTTTTTCACCTCCTACTTTGGTTACAGAACCAACTACAGAACCTAATTTCTTACCAGTACCGTAACCTGTAATTACAACTTCTTCAAGTAATTCAGTATTAGGATGCAATCTCACTTCCACATTGGGCTGGATAGCTACTTCCTGAGTAGTCATACCAATGTAAGAAATCACCAAAGTTTTCGCAGAACTTGGTA
>ULPZ01048162.1_pt1 | contig 17274 bp, 18 predicted proteins | sample 1953991 | NCBI WGS metagenome assembly ULPZ01 (sample SAMEA4835642, study PRJEB28245) | human gut metagenome | biome: gut microbiome; material: fecal sample | place: Denmark | collected 2008
ACAGTTTGTTGATGTCATGGGGATGGGGAAGAGCCTTATTCGGATGACGGTTGAACGGTTTCAGGGAATCTGTTCGAATGAACATATCTGGGTGGTAACCAATCAGTCTTATGTGGAGACTGTGAAGGAACAGCTACCCGGCATTCCTGAGGAAAACATTCTTTCTGAACCTGCTGCCCGTAATACGGCTCCTTGCATTGCCTACGCTTGCTGGAAGATAAAAGAAAAGTATCCACAGGCTAATGTGGTGGTGACTCCATCCGATGCTTTGGTGATTGATACTGTTGAGTTTAAACGGTGTATTTGCCAGGCATTGAAGTTTACTGAGAAAAAGCATGCCATCGTTACCATTGGCATTAAACCTAACAGACCGGAAACGGGGTATGGATATGTGCAGGCTATGGAACAACCGGTGGAGGAGGAAATCTGCCAGGTGGTGGCTTTCAAGGAGAAACCCAATAGAGAAACTGCGCAGCAATACCTGGATGACGGGCATTATTATTGGAATGCCGGTATCTTTGTATGGAACATAGAGACGATAGTTTCAGAGCTTCGTAAACATGCAGCAGGGCTTTGCGATAAGATGGATGAAATGGCCGGGTCTTTCTACACTACGGATGAGCAAGCTGTGGTAGGCCGTATCTTTCCTACGTGTGAGAAAATCAGCATCGATTATGCTGTGATGGAGAAGGCCGACTGTATTTATACGATTCCTGCCGAGTTCGGTTGGAGTGATTTGGGCAATTGGGCTTCCTTGTACGGTTTGCTGCCGAAGGATGAACAGGGAAATGCGGCTGTCGGGAATGTCAGTCTGTATGACTGTAAGGATTGTGTGGTGCAGGTCGGTGATGCGAAATCGGTCGTACTACAGGGCTTGGATAGCTTTATCGTGGCAGAGAAGAACGGGCAACTGTTGGTATGCAAACGGAGTGAGGAGCAACGGATAAAGGATTTTAAGAAGTAATTGTTTCAAGTGTGAAACTTGCAGGAGCTAAAGGTGGTTGAGGAAGCAGCTTTCGCTGAAGCGAACTGGAAGTTAAAGCCGATACAAGGCGAACGGCATACCTCTAACTGCTTATCACTAACCACTGAATTAATCCTGTGTCATCTGTGCGTTAAACAGTAGTGAGTGGCCTTTGTCAGCGGTTCAATCGTGAAACGTATGCGGAGACGGGCAACTGCTTTTCGGGGGATTGGGTTTCAATGAAATTGCAATACCCCTCAGTCTTGCGGGCAGCTCCCCTATTTCAGGGAGCAGGAGAAGAGGGTAGCCGACGGTCACCAGACCGTCACCCCGCACCTGAGCGGGGCTAAAAGAATGCGGTCAGATCCCTCATCAAGTGCGGGATGACCCATGCGGGTGGAGAACCTGACAACTTAAAAATCAATCTGTGACCATCCGCTCCGCATAGATATTAACTCAGCATTGCTCTGTGGTGCAAGAATATTGAGGATAATCCTTGCTTGTTTGCCGGGAAAATGCTTATTTTGCGTTATACGTAAAGTAAAGGTACTATGACTCGGCAAAATATTGAAGACCGGATGATATTTGTTGCTTCCTGCATTGAAAGCTTGGCAAAAAAATGGAATCTGCCTCCTGATGAAATCTATAGGCGGATGAAGCGCGTTAATTTGATAGAAGGCTATATTTTGAAGCATTATGAAATTATACACACGGAAAGTCGTGAGAATATTACGGAAGATATAGCCGGCTGTCTGTTGCAATGGGAGAAAGCTGAAAAAAAGGAGGAGGCGGTATGAAAGTGTATCATGGTGGTACCGCTGTCATAAAAGAACCATTGGCAGGAATCGGAAGAGCAGGTCTGGATTTTGGGCAAGGATGTTATGTTGAGCGATATTTTGATGTGGAATAAAGTGGGGCGTGTAGTAACGATGATAGCCATACGTCTGAATATTTCACCTGAACGTGCCTTGGATTTATTTTATAATTCCGAAACAAGTCTTCGGTTGCACAACACCAATGATTATCTTTATCTGATGGGTGATTTATACATTGTCGATGAAATGATGTCTGAATTGCGTGCCGCAGCATCTCATTAATTCAAGTTTGGCGAAGCCAAACTTGAAGGAGTTAAAGACGTTAGAGGAAGTTATCGCCCGCCAGGCGGGCTTAGAAGTTAAAGGCCAATAGACCAGTTACTGCCAATTTTTTTTTGCAAGACTATCGGCTTTAACTTCTAACAGAGCAAAGCGAAGTGATAACTTCTATAACTTCTTAACTTCCTGTGAAATATCAAATCCGAAACTTAAGTTATGATATACCTTAAGAAACTTCCTTTTGTTGATACCTTTGAGTCCATGCGTGAAGTGGTTGAGCTAGACAATCTGGCAAACCTGAAGAAACATCTCTCAGCCCTTCATTGTTGGGTCCCCTCCCGGTACCGTAAGGTGGATTATACGCTGGTGATTGACGCCTCCTTCGTCACCGATCCCCTGAAGTTGCTCAGCGCATTGCCCGCCCCGGAACGGAAGGCTGTCATGGCTCTGGTAGGTATGAAAGTCGATGAATACCTTACCTGGCCTTTAGATGAAGACGAAGAACTGGTAATGCAGACCCTCCACTTGGTCATTTCTTACGAAGACGGTGACAAGTGGCGGCTATACATGCCCGATTGCATCCGTCGGGAGCTGTACCGTGCGCAACGTGCTGAATTCATAAATCTGCTTGGCAGGATGTCGGGTCTATGATAGAAAGCAGTCAATCCTTCTTCCGCATGGTCATTCCGTACTTGATGCAGGATCTTAAGTCTCATTATCTCAAAAACTTTCTTATAAGGTATTGGCTTAACTCTTTCACTCCTTAACTGCAACTTGTTAATAAAACTGTTTTATTATAAAACAAACAAGAGTGAAGCCCCCCGTGGGAGCTTCACTCTTGCCGTTTCTTACAGTTCCTCATATTCCTTCTTCGCATCAAAGCACGGACACGCCTTGTGCACCGTGTGGCTGAGCTGGTAGTGGCCCAGGATGCGGGCGCGGGGATAGTCGAGCTTGAGCTGACGCAGGAGGTCGAGGAGGGAACAACGCTGGGCGTAGGTGCGGGTGTCGGCAGGATGGCCGTCTTCGTCCAGACCGCCCTCGTAGCAGATGCCGATGCTCTTGTCGTTCCAGCCGGTGGCATGGGCACCTATCTGATGCACGGGGCGGCAGGGATGAACCTCGCCGTCGCGGGTGATGTAGAAGTGATAGCCTATGCTGGCAAAGCCGCGGTGCAGATGGGCACGGCGCAAGGCATCGACGGGAAACGAACGGTCGCAACGGGTGGCGCTGCAATGGATGACCAGGAGACGGATCTCCCGGTAGTTCTGATAGAAACTGCCTGCTTTCATAAATTTAGGAAGGAGTTAAATGGAGTTAGATGGAGTTATCGCCCTAAAGGGCTTAGGAGTTAAAGGCCGATACAAGGCGAACAACAACCATGCTTGCGATAAATAGCAAACCTAGTAGAGACGGTGGCGTGCCCCGTCTAAGGAGTTAAGAAGGTAGCCGGGCTGTAAGTCCAGATACTTCTTTAACTCCCTGCCAGTTTAACCTCGCTGAACTCCTATTTCATACAGGAATTAAGACCTAAGACGCCCGCAAGGGCGGTACTGATGGCTACAATGACTTTGAGGACGATGCCCCAGACGGATTTGGATTTGGTGTTCATGGGTTTTTAAGTTTTTGAGTTTTTAAGTTAGTTGAGGGTTGAGAGTGGAGAGGGGAGAGTTGGCACACAGATGACACAAGATGGAACGGATGACCACAGATTTTTTAAATTTCACCACTGATTAACGCCATTAATCATTCACCATTAATCATTAACCACTGAATAACATCCGCGCAATCCGCGCCTAAAGAATTAGCTTCTCGTCAGTTAGTTCACTCTCAACCCTCACCTCTCCATTTTCAACTCCTATGCATTATCCCATTCCGCCGCCACCACCTTGTTCCGTATCGTCGGGCTCTTCGACGGTAGTGTCGGGTACGGAGATGTCGACGGTGGTCTCGCCGGCCTTCTGTGCTTTGAGTACGGCACGTACGGCGGCACGGGTGGGAACAGGGGTGAACTCCATGCCAGCAAAGATGTTTTTCAGGTCCTCGCCGGGGACGAACTGGATGTTGACACCGGTGATGTTGTTGGCGGTGAACTCTTCGGCCGTGTCGGCACCGCGGCTGGTGACTTGCAGGCGGAACTTGCCCAGTTCGCCAAAGTCTACCTGCTTGCCGTCGCGCAGGGCATCGAACAGATTCTCTACCGTGGATATGAGCACGGCACTGACGTCCGCACGGCTCACGGTAGTCTGGCTGGCCACCAGCTTGGAGAGGCCTTTGAGTGTCAACTCTTGCGAGATCTGCGCCTTCGCATACGCTTTCTTGGGGTCGTCCGGCTTTTGCGGATTGCCCATCATGGAAATACTGTAATTTAATGCCATAACATAATTGATTTTGGATGACGAAACAAAGATACGACATGCGCTTAACCGTTTGCTGAACAATGCTTAACCAGTATGACGGATGATGAAAGAATATGAAAAATAGTGGAGGAAAAGGATGGTGGAGTGGGAGGATTTTTGTATATTAGCGTTGGATTGAGGGGAGAGTTGAGAGGGGAGAGTTGAGGGTTGAGAAGGGAGAGTTGAGGGTTGAGAGGGGAGAGTTGAGAGGGGAGAGTTGAAAGTTGAGAGGGGAGTGATAAGTGGTGAGTGCGGGGTGACCATCCGGGCGGTAGTAGCATTAAAATATATCCGCGTTTATCCGTTCCATCTGTGTCATCTGTGTGCCATCATTGATTCGCATTGTATCGGCTTTAACTTCTAGTTCGCCTCGCGAACGCTAACTTCTCTAACTTCTTTAACTTCTAATTCTTTAGGCACGGATTACGCGGATGTTATTAGTGGTTAATGATTAATGGTTAATGATAAATGGCGTTAATCAGTGGTGAAATTTAAAAAATCTGTGGTCATCCGTTCCATCTTGTGTCATCTGTGTGCCATCATTGATTCGCATTGTATCGGCTTTAACTTCTAGTTCGCCTCGCGAACGCTAACTTCTCTAACTTCTTTAACTTCTGACTCTCTAGGCACGGATTACGCGGATGTTATTCAGTGGTTAATGATTAATGGCGTTAATCAGTGGTGAAATTAAAAAAAATCTGTGGTCATCCGTTCCATCTTGTGTCATCTGTGTGCCAACTCTCCCCTCTCCACTAACTTAAAAACTCAAAAACTTAAAAACTTACTTGCTATGCAACATCATCCTGAAGAAGAGACTTGGCCCATCAGGCCTTATTACAAACGGGAGCTGGCCATGGCCTATGCACCCAATCTGTCACCGGTGTCGGCTCTCAACCGGCTGGCGCAGTGGTTTAAAGTGAACCAACCGCTTACCGATGCACTGCTGGCCACCGGATACAGGCCTCGTCAGCAGGTGTTCACGTCGATGCAGGTGGAACTGATATTCAGGTATCTGGGGAGGCCGTAGGATGATTCTTCAGGCACGGATTAATTATTTCAGTTGAGAAGTTGACGAGATACGAGTTGACGAGGAAATTTTTTAGACGCGGATTACGCGGATGAGGCGGAGCTTGAAAATTCATGCAGGCTTAGTAGAGACGTGGCGTGCCGCGTCTTGAGAATATACAGCGTGAAATAGTTGGTAATCAGTAATCTAAGGCGAACTGTTTACGGAGACGCGGCACGCCACGTCTCTACTGGGATTCCTGTTTATCGCAGGTATGGTAGCCCCATGAATTGTGTTGGCTTTAACTTCTAGTTCACCTCTGCGAACGCTAACTTCTCTAACTTCTTTAACTTCTAATCATAAAATACACATACGGCTGCGTTGGCTCACAGATACGGCTGCGTTGGCTCACACATACGGGTGCGTTGGCTTACGCAGGCGGCTGCGTTTTTATTCCCTATTACATTTATACAGCCACTTTGCAGACTCATTAACTCTTTGAAAGCTAACAAAAATGGATATAAATTTGCCAATGAGTAATGTTATGCTTACATTTGTACAAAAGAGAATCAGAAGTTATATAAAGTAATGAGTCGTAGAGAATACATATTGCAATCCATTAAGGAAAAGTCTGCGAAAATAATGCCTGTTAATGCCAAGGTAATACTTTTTGGCTCTCAAGCTCGTGGTGATTATCGCGAAGACTCTGATTGGGATATTCTTATTTTGCTGGACAAACAGAAACTGGCCTCTACGGATTATGATGATTATGCTTACCCACTCTTTGAATTGGGTTGGCATCTTGATGCGGAGATCCATCCGTTACTATACACTTTCGACGACTGGAAGCGTCGAAGTGTGCTGCCGCTGTATAAGGATGTTTTAAAGGATGGAGTTGAACTATGTTGAATCTTGAAGAGAAAAAAGTGCTGATAGGCTATCGTAAGCAAAAGGCTTATGAAAGTCTTAAGGAAGCGAAAGCTGTTGCTAATCTGGGCTTTTGGACTTTGACAGGCAATAGATTGTATTATGCAGCTTTTCACATGGCATCGGCATTGCTTCTTGATAAGGGAATTGTAGCTAAAACACATAGTGGGGTTATTCATCTTATTGGGGCAAAATTTGTGATGCAGGGACTTTTGGACAGAGAATATGGGCGTTTGTTTTCAAGGTTATATGAACTGCGGCAGGCAGGAGATTATGATGATATGTATGATGTTTCTGAAGAAGAAATATATCCATATATAGTAAAAACAGAGCAATTCGTTTCTAAATTAGAGAATTTGATAACATTATCTGAATAGTCATCGTACGTGGCTAATCATATTTCAAGTGCGGGATGACTATGCAGGCGATAGACAGAATTAAGTTAATCCGCATAATCCGCGCTATCCGCGTCTAAAAAATGATTAACCACTAACCATTTATCGTTAACCACTAATCAAGTCCGCACCTAAGAATTTAGGAGTTAAAGCCGATGCAAAGCGAAGGACTACCATGCTAGCGATGAACAGCTAACTTAGTAGAGACGGGGCGTGCCCCGTCTAGAGAATGATTGGGTTTTAAAATATCTGTTAATCAATGAATTAAAACAAATTGCGTACGGAGACGCGGCACGCCACGTCTCTACTAAGATTACCATTTAATCCGCATAATCCGCGCCATCCGCGTCTAAAAAATCATTAACCACTAACCATTTACCGTTAACCACCAATCAAGTCCGCGTCAAAAAAATCTACTCATCACTTACCACTAACCACTTATCACTCACCACTCACCCTTCCCCCCATCTCTCCGTATCCCGCTGCAATATCTTGCCCTGCATCTCGGCAATGATTTGTTCTTCCGATTCGCGTTCGTCGTAGCGGCCACAGCGCTGGCGCACGTAGAGCACGGAGCCGGTCTGGCAGAGGTCCTGGTCGCGTACCTTGAGCATGTCGAGGCGGGTATAGGCGCGGTCCTGCTCCTTGACGCGGGTGAGGGCAAAGATGAAGTCGGCCAGGTTGGCCCAGTTGGCACTGCCGGCGATGGTGTACATGTCGATGTCTTCCAGCTCGTTGCGTCCCGTCAGCTTCTGGAGCTTGCGTGGGTGCGCCACGATGACCACCCACACGCGGTGGCGGCGTCCCCAGCCTTGCAGCTGGGTGAGCATGGTCTTGATGGCCTGCGTCTCGGTGGTGGTGGAGCCGGTCTTTACTTCGAGGAACAGGTATGGGTCGATGACCAGGTACTTCAGGGGCATGACGCGCCGCACCTGGTCGGCACGGTCGAGGATGTTCTCGGGCGTGGGCGACACTTCGTGCAGGTCGAGGTGCATCATGTGGGCGTTCAGGTAGTCGAGGATGGGTTGCAGCTGCTCGCGGGTATAGGTCTCGGTGCGTACCTTGCCCAGCATCAGGCGGACGAGGTGGGCGATGTGCTTGTTCTTGTCGGGTACCTCGAACGACAGGTAGCAGACGTGGCGGCCTGTCTTGGCCATGATGCGGCAGGTGAGGTCGTTGAGGAAGTCGGTCTTGCCGCAGTTGGGCTTGCCGGTGACGATGATGAGCCCGCCCTGGTCGGTAGGGTGGAAGATGCGGTCGGTAAGCGGTCCGTAGCCCACGCTGTAGCCGCGGTCGTACTGGCCCTGCAACACTTGGAATACCTCGTCGGAGCGTTCGGCCACGGTGATGAGGTCGGTGGTATAGGGCGGACGGGCCGACTCGATGATATCGCGTACGACGGCGGGGCCGTAGGTGACCAGCACGTCGGAGATGTCCTTGCAGTCGTCGGGCAGGGTGACGAGCAGGCTGCGCATGCCGAAGTATTCGGTGAGGTGCCTGGTCAGGGTGCGTCCCGGCAGGTCGGTATCGCCGCAGATAACCACCTCGCGGACTTGGTCGAACCAGCTGTCGAAGGCTTCGAAGGTGCGGCGCAGGTCGCTGGCGGCTCCGTTGGGCACGCTGATGACATGAGGGTAGCCGGCTTCGAGGAGCGACAGCACGTCTTTCTCGCCCTCGGTGATGATGAGCCGGGGTATCTCGTCGTCGGGCACCAGCAGCGGGTTAATGCAGTCGATGTTGTAGGGTGCGCAGGGTGTGGTGGGCGAGTCCTGCGCCCAGAACTTGGTATATTCGGGCTTAGCGTCGGCGTCTTTGGCCGGAGCGGCTGAAGGGTCGCACGAGCGGTACTTGGCGTTGACGGGCTGTCCGTTGATATAGTTGACATAGGCAATGCAGTGGTAGATGCTGCCTGCCGATTGTTTGTCGTCCTTGCCGTAGCAGCGGTGGGACAGGCAGCCCACACGGGCGGCCAGGGCGGTGGCTGGCGAGATGCCCTGATGGGCGAGGTAGCGCAGGGCGGCCTGGCGGTCGGCGTCGGGCGACTCCGGGTCGTCGGCCAGGGACTTGATGCGTGCCTGCACTTCGGGCGTCAGGCGCTTGTAGTCGGCGGGTATCATGGCGACATCGGTACGCGGCGCACTTTCCGTAGCGGTGTGCTGGCCGGTGGTGCGGACTGTCGCTGCACGGTGTTGCGCCGGGGCTGGCTGGGAGCCGTAGAACGGCCGTTCTTCCCAGAAGTCCTTCAGCTTGCCGCTGAAGCCACAGCCTGCGGTGAAGCAGTGCATGAGGCCGGTGGACTTGGAGATGTACAGGTTCTTCTTATGACACTTGGGGCACTCGGCCACATAGTTCTTTCCGACGCTCTTGCGTTCGGGGAAGTTGCTGAGGTAGTAGAAGGGATTCATGGATGTAAGTTAGTTGAGAGTTGAGAGTGGAGAGTTGAGAGATACGGGTATTTCTTTAGACGTGGATGTTATTCAGTAGTTAGTGATAAGTGGTGAGTGGTAAGTGGTAAGCCGCTTGCATTGTATTGGCTTTAACTTCTAGTTCGCTCCGCGAACGCTAACTTCTCTAATTCCTTTAACTTCTGACTCTCTAGACGCGGATTGCGCGGATAAAGCGGATTAGATTTTAGATTTCTGATTTCAGAGTTGAGAGCTTTGAGAGTGGAGGGTTGAGAGGTGAGAGGGGAGAGTTGAGTGATAAGTGGTGAGTGCGGGGTGACTATCCGGGCGGTAGTAGCATTAAAATATATCCGCGTTTATCCGTCCCATCTGTGTCATCTGTGTGCCATTATTGATTCGCATTGTATTGGCTTTAACTTCTAGTTCGCTTCGCGAACGCCAACTTCTTTAACTCCTTTAACTTCTGACCAAGATACTCACCACTTATCACTCACCACTGCTTACTGTCGCCATTCTTTGCTGATAACATTCCACACGGCCGTGTCGGACGGGCGGGGAGGGGCATCGGCGGGGATGGATACCATGCCTTCGTCCTCGTCGTCGTAGAAGCGGGAAGAGGTGGCAGGGTCGGTCCATTCGTGAGGCGACAGCGGATGGTTGTCGCGGAGGCGGGAGTGATTTTCAGCGGCCTGCGCAAGGCGTCGGGTGCGGCAAGCCTGGGCGGCCTGGGCGATAAGGTGTGCACCGTGGGCGGACTTCAGCAGGTTGTTGAGCCATGCCAGGCGACCGGCGTGACTGGTGCGCAGGAAGTGGGGCTGGGAGGCGAAGTAGGGAATCAGCAGCTCGTTGACCAGGTAAATGACATTTTCGCGGGCATGCTCGCGGGTGATGCCTTCCTGTTGCTGGAAGCGGTCGATGAGGGGCGTGAGCGTTTGCGAGCGTTGCTCGGACGATTCGTTGAGCTGGTGGAAAAATTCGCGGGCAACGGCCAATGCTTCTGTTGTCAGATTATTTTTATCGTACTTTATATCCTTATCAGTAGAAGGGACAGCCGCTGACGGCTGTTCGCCGTCAGGCGACTGCTCGTCGACAGACGATTCTTCTCCTTTAGGATTATATATATTATATATATCATTGCTCGTTTGCATTTTGTTTGGCATTTTGTTTGGCAAATCGTTTGCAGGTAACTCCGTCTTACAAAGCTGCGCCTGTATGACCGGGGAGTATATATTTTTTATTGAATAGGGATTATCGGCCTTTTCAATGACAAAAGAACCGCATTGTTGCACAGCTTCCACCAAATGGCGGGTGCCTCTAAATCGGAGTGAGCGACTCAGGTCGTATAAGTTCTCAATGGGATATGCACCCTTTTCATTCATATATCCGGGTATGCCGAAGTACATTTCCAGCAGTTTGGTGATGATGGTATCAGAAATTTTGCGACTTCTCCATACGCGGATGAGTTGGCAGACCGAGGGCGCTGCCTGGCTGTTTGCATGTTTGTTCATAGTTTTATTTCTTTAAAATGATGTGGCTAATTTAACACGAATTTTTATAAATACCCGTACTGACATGTTAGTACAAAGGAGTGAAAAATCTGTTATATTTAACTAATATTAATAGAATCATCAGCACATTACCATATAATGCCGGCCATCGTGTCTGATTGGCTTGGCTATATCAGTGAGTTATTCAAACTAAATCACGCTGCACGCTCTTTTCCTGTGGCCGATAGGGTTATGTGGTGCGAGCGTTGGAGCAAATTAAAACCAGTAACATTATGAATCAATCAAAACGACGGTTTATGTCGAATCATGAGGAATTTGGCAGATTTATAATGTAAAGGTGTGAAATGAAAACAACATCCAAACAAGTGCAAAGAAAACGGCTTTATTACAGTGGTTTATAAGGGTATTGTTATTTGCAGTTGTTTTCATTGTTTGCAGTTGTTTGGTTCTTTTTTGGTGCATTTTTGTTTCTTATTTGTTCCTCGTTTTGGATTATTATTCGTACCTTTGTGGCAGAAGAAACAAAGAGCGATTTCCTATGGCACGAATAAGACAACCTAAAAAAGTGAAGGAGCCTGTGCGTCTCCGAATGAAGGATCTGAGCGACGGTAGCAAGAGCCTGTATCTGGACATATACCGCAACGGCAAGCGGACCTATGAGTATCTGAAGATGTATCTCATCCCGGAAACCGATGACAATGCCCGCAAGCGGAACAAGGCGACCATGAATGCGGCCAATGCCATCAAGTCGAAACGCATCATCGAGATGACCAACGGAGAGGCGGGAATCGAGAACGAAAAGGAGAAAGTCTTTCTGCTGGACTGGATGCAAACCTACAAGGAGAATCAGGAAAAGAGGGGAAAGAAAGACGAGAACCAGATCAAGGTGGCCATCCGCATCATCGAGGACTATGCGGGGAAAAGGGTTACGCTTGACCAGATAGACAAGGCGTTCTGCCAGGGCTATATCGACTATCTGATGATGGAATACCGTCCGAGAGGCAAGCGCGTGTCGAACTTCACGCTCAAGAACTATTACCGTGTGCTGAACAGTGCCTTGAACTCGGCTGTCCGTGCGGAACTCATGAGATCGAATCCCTTTGACAAAATAGACAAGTCGGACAAAATCCGGCTGCCGGAAAGCAAACGCTCCTACATGACCATCGAAGAGGTGAAGGCACTCATCGCAACGCCTATGAAATATGAGGAGATAAAGTGCGCCTATCTGTTCTCCTGCTTCTGCGGCCTGCGCATCAGTGATGTCAAGAGGCTGCAATGGAAGGATGTCTTTATCGACAAGGGGCAGTACCGTCTGGCGGTATCCATGAAGAAGACCAAGGAACCGATTTACCTGCCGCTTTCGTCCGAAGCCCTGAAGTGGATGCCGGAACGTGGGGACAAGACTCCGGACGACACTGTGTTCGACTTGCCGAGCGGCAACGAAATCAACCGACTGCTGAAACCGTGGGCGAAGGCGGCAGGCATCAGCAAGCGTTTCTCATTCCACACCAGCCGGCACACCTTCGCCACGATGATGCTGACCCTCGGCGCGGACCTCTACACGACCTCGAAGCTGCTCGGCCATGCCGACGTGAAGATGACCCAGGTGTATGCCAAGATCATCAACAAGAAGAAAGACGAGGCTGTCAATCTTGTAAACGGCCTGTTCGACTGACGGCCGCACCATCATCATGTCAAATTTACGGGCATATTTACAGGAAGTGGCTTCATTTATATGTAAATTTGAAGCAATGCTATGTAACGATATTTTTAACCAATTAAAAAGTAATTCGACATGAACAGACCAGACAAAGGCCTTCTCTCTTTTTGGAGGGAGGCAGCACTGCCGTCATTTTGCGGCAGCACAGGATGTGGCGGAAGAACTTTTCGCACTGCTCGCTGAAGCGAGGGAAATCTATCTGCATGACGTCGTGGCAGGCGGCAAACGGTATGGCCGCTTTGTGGATGACTTCATCAACAGCCACCGGTACATAGACTGCGACAGCGCGGTCTGCCGGAACTGCCACGCAATGAACCTTCACATCGCCAGGGTCCTTCTTACCGACCTGGCCGAACGCACCCGCCTTTCGTTCGCGGCGGACACCTTTTCGTTCGGGGACTGCATGGAGCTAAAAACGGTGTATGACATTTCAGATCCGGGGTCTCCCGCCGGCCGGGACGGAACCGGCCTTGTCCCGGACGCCCCGCCCATTTCTTTCGACTGCAATTTTACCGAGAAACAGATGACAGGTATCGTGGCTTGCGCAAATACCTATCATCTGTTTTGTGTTTCTGCGGTGAGCATGGAGGACATGGAGGCCCTCTTTGCCTGCAGGGAGGGTTTCCGTATCCGGGTGAACAACATCCGGCATGTGGCCGTGCTTTTCGACGCGCTGCTCGAAGGGTCGTACATACAGGCGCACTGGCAGTCCGTCCTCGAAAGAGGGAAATTCCTGGTTTCCAAGGACGGCAAACGCTTCGTGACCGCCTCAAGCCTCTCGACGGCCCTGTCTGCCGCAAGAAGCTGTATGACATCCACGACTATGGCCATAAGAAAAGCCGTCAGCCAGCTCCGTGAATGAAACCAACTGAAAGAACGGCAAACATGTGAAAGATAAAAGGCTGACCGTAGCAATGATATGGAGCCGGTATCACTGCCGGTTCCCTGCCATTGCCGTCCGCATCGCATAACTTTGTCCTCCGTCAGCGCAACGCCCGACGGAGGCTTGCCTTTCATTGTAAAATCAAATCATACACATAATGCAGAACAGAACAACATTCATGGAACGGCTGAGCGAAAGGCTCAGCGCGGTAGAATCGGTGCTGAAGAAACTGGAACCGGTCGAAAGCCTGCTGCAAAGGCTGGAAATGCTGGAGGACTCTTTCTACTCAACCAAAAAGGTGTTCACATTCCAGGAGGCGTGCGTGTACATCGGCGTGTCGGAAAGCATGCTGTACAAACTCACCGCAAACAAGGAGATACCCCACTACAAGCCGAGGGGCAAGATGGTCTATTTCGCCAAGGAGGAGCTGGACGCATGGCTCCTGCAGAACTGCGAGCCCGCCATAGACGACGCGACCCGGCAGGCCGCCGAATCCGCAACCGTTGAACCGTTCTTTAACCAGAGACGAAATGGAAAGCGAAAGAAGGACTAACATCATCGGGGCTGAGCTTGACGACAGCCGCCTTTCGGACATCCTGTCCGCCTCGCAGATAAAGGTGACGGACAGCTACGAGACCCCGCCGCAGATTATCTGGATAGACAACTCCACCATCGCCACGCTCGGCAACTTCAGCGCATCGACCGGCAAGGCGAAGTCGAAGAAGACCTTCAACGTGTCGGCCATCGTCGCCGCTTCCCTGGCAGGCAAGCAGGTGCTGAACTACCGGGCGCATTTGCCGGAAGGGAAGCAGCGTATCCTGTATGTGGACACGGAACAGAGCCGTTTCCACTGCCACAACGTGCTGGAACGCATCCTCAAGCTGGCGGGACTGCCGGACACGACGGACAACGACAGGCTCGACTTCATCTGCCTGCGCGAATATTCCCCCGCCATCCGCATCGAGGTGATCGACTATGCGCTGCGGCGCGGCAAGGGCTACGGGCTGGTGGTCATAGACGGCATCCGCGACCTGATGCTCGACATCAACAGCACCAGCGAATCCGTGGAGGTCATCAACAAGATGATGGAGTGGTCGTCGAAATACAACCTGCACATCCACTGCGTGCTGCACCTGAACAAAGGGGACAACAACGTGCGCGGACATATCGGAACGGAGATGAGCAACAAGGCGGAAACAGTGCTGGTCATCAGCAAGGACAGCGAGAATCCCGGCGTCAGCGAAGTGCACGCCCTCCATATCAGGGAGAAGGAGTTCAGGCCGTTCGCCTTCACGATAGACGAAGCCGGGCTGCCCGTCATTGCGGAAGGCCATTCCGCATGTGAGCATCCCAAGCCGAGGCAGCGGACAAGCTTCACGGACCTGAGCATCGAGCAGCACCGGGAAGCCCTCGCCGCCGCTTTCGGCGACAAGCCCATCAAGGGGTTCGAGAACATGCTCCAGGCACTCATGGCCTCCTACGAGGCGATCGGCTTCAAGCGCGGGCGGAACGTGATGGTCAAGCTGCTGCTCTACCTGACCGACAACCTGAAGCTGATACGCAAGCGGGACAAACTGTTCTACTACGACATGTCGCCCGCCGAGGCCATGCTTTTCGACGAGGAATGACGGCGGGCGCGGGCATATATATAATCCAGTTTAATTTAGTACAGATATATATAGGGAAACAAACTAAACTAAACTTGTTTCGTGAAAACAAATAAAAGAAAAAACGGCATGAACATATCGGAAGCAAAACAGATACGCATCGTGGATTTCCTGGCTCAGCTCGGACACCGTGCGCAATACGTGAAATCGGGACAATACTGGTACCTCTCGCCGTTCCGTCGGGAGGAAACCCCGTCGTTCAAGGTGAACGACCGGCTCAATGAATGGTACGACTTCGGGGCGGCCACCGGCGGCGACCTCGTGGAACTGGGGAAGCACCTGTACGGGACGGACAGCGTGAGCGAGGTGCTGGCACATATTGAAAGACACGCCGGCATCAGCAGCCTGCCGAGGGTGCGGCTCCCGGCGGCGGTGCTCCGGCCGGTGGAAGCGGAAATGAAGGACGTGAGGCTGGTGCCGCTGCGTCACCATGCGCTGCTGTCGTACCTCCGTTCCCGGATGATCGACGCCGACATCGGAAGGATGTTCTGCAAGGAGATACATTACGAGCTGCGCAGGCGGCGCTATTTCGGACTGGCGTTCGGCAACCTGTCCGGCGGCTACGAGGTGCGCAACCCCTATTACAAGGGCTGCCTGAAGAACAAGGACATATCGCTGATAAGGCACTCGCACGGCGAGACGCAGAGCCATGTGTGCGTCTTTGAAGGCTTCATGGACTTCCTCTCCTATATGACCTTGCGGCAGGCCGGAGACAGGACGGTATGCCTCGATGCCCCCAACGACCATCTTGTGATGAACTCCGTGGCCAACCTTAAAAAAGCATTGGGACACCTGCAGGAGTATTCCTTCATCCATTGCTACCTCGACAACGACCTTGCCGGGCGGAAGACGGTGGAGACCGTCGCCTCGCTGTTTGCCGGGAAGGTCAACAACGAAGCCTACAGGTACGACGGCTACAAGGACCTGAACGACTACCTGAGAGGCAAAAGGCTCTGACGCGGCCGGCGTGCCGGAACACAAGGAAGCCCTCCATCCGGAGGGCTTCTTTTTTTTGTCCGCAAGCGACCCTGTTCAGGCATAAAACAGCCGTCAGAATATGATTTTAGAGTATGATTTTGAGAAATAGCATAAATCTTATTAAGAAAATGAAGATTTGTATATCAATTATTTCCTAATATAATTCTGTTGGTTTTTCTTTGCAAACCAAATTCAGAATACGAAATAATACTATTACGATAGAGTATGAAATCATATTGGATATTTGCAATCGTACTGACGGTAGCCTACATCATCTACTATGCGGTGAACATCGCCAGAGACCTGTACGGAAAGAAAAGCCGTGGCGGGACGGAAGAGGAAGTCTTTGAACTCGATCCCGACGACGGCCAGGAGAGCGTGACGGTGACGGAAAGCGAGACCGGCTTCAATGTCGGGACGGAGAAGTACGAGACCGCCTTTGAGGGCACCGGCGCTTCCGTGCAGGACGGTCCGGCGGAGGCGGACACGGAATCGGCCGAAGAACGGTTCGCCCGGATAAAGGCCGAAGCCGAGGCGAAGATGGAGGACAGCACCCCTTACCTGTCCGACGGATTCACGCCGGACGATATGTACAAGGCGATGATTTGCGGCGGCCGTCTGGAGAACCGTCCCGCAATGGACTGGAAACCGGTGGACAAAATTTAGCGATGAAAGAAACGAAGAAGATATTATGCGCCCTGTCCATGCTTGCGGTACCCTGCTGCGTCTTCGCCAAGAGCGGAGCCGTGAACTACTCCTGGGGAGCGGACGCGCTTGCCACCATGCACGACTTTGTGGTGACGATGATGCTGTATGTACAGTACATCTGCTTTGCCGTCGCCTCGGTGGTGGCCATCATATCCGCGCTCCAGATCTATATCAAATGGAATACGGGAGACGACAGCATCGTGAAATACATCGTGATGCTGGTCGGTGCGTGCCTGTTCTTCATCGGAGCCACCCTGGTATTCCCGGCCTTCTTCGGCTACCTTATCTAAAAAGGATTTGAGATTCAACGATATAATCACTAAAAGCAATGAGAATGAAGAAGTTAAAGAATGCAATGAAAAGAATCGCAGGTGCGGTGTTGTACAAGGTTGCGACACTCGCCCTCCTGCTGGTGTCGGGGCCTGCCGCACTGATGGCGCAGAACACCGCAGGCGACTACACGGCAGGAACCAACGCCCTGACCACCGTGGCGGAGGAAATCGCCAAGTATGTGCCCATCATGGTGAAGCTGTGCTACGCCATCGCCGGAGTCGTGGCGATAGTGGGCGCCATCAGCGTGTACATCGCCATGAGTGCGTCCGTAATGGTTGCATGATAAA
>ULPZ01038553.1_pt1 | contig 17078 bp, 23 predicted proteins | sample 1953991 | NCBI WGS metagenome assembly ULPZ01 (sample SAMEA4835642, study PRJEB28245) | human gut metagenome | biome: gut microbiome; material: fecal sample | place: Denmark | collected 2008
TTTTTTTTGCTTGTTCTGCACTTGTAAGAGTAAATATCTTATTCAGAAGCTGTTTTGTTTTTTTAGCCGAAATAAAATTTGCAGCTTGAACCGCATCACTTAACAGTCTCAGCTCGGCAAGCTCAAAGTCACGACTTGCAAGGAAGTAGCCGCCGCCGGAACCGTTACTCTTAATTATATCATATCCAAAATCAATAAGGATTGAAATATCGCTGTATATTGATTTCCGCTCTGCGGCAATACCGTGATTTAACAAGTAAAGCTTTATATCCTCGGCATGCGCAATGTGGTTCTCATCGGTATTCTCCTGCAAAAACTTCAGTATATAAAGAAGCTTAAGTTTTTGATTGTTTGTCGCCGCCATATATATCCTCTCAATATCTTAACTGACTGTTAATGTCCTTCAAAACATTCTCATCAATTTTTAAAACTGCTCTGTCATATGTATAAATTCCGTTAACTTCATTTTCAACATCGCTTACCTGAGTATAAACGGTACCGGATAAGCCCTTATCTATTATTGGGATAATTTGCTTATCCAGCAGCTTTTTATAGGCCTTCGTAAGACTTTCTTTAGATTTAAACATAAGATACCCGAATGCTTTTTTCTCGTTCCAAGTATGACCCCGAACTATATTCGAATAGCCGCCGAATTCAGTAACAACAAAAGCACGCTTTTTTGATTTTCTCAGATGAATCGGGAGGATATATTTATGCATACTGTCAATATCTCCGCCTCCCTGATCATACCAACCGCTTGCGTGGTCAATAACACGATGGCTGTCAAGGCTTCTGACAAAATCGCAGACTTTCAAAGCATCAAACTGCCCCCATGCCTCATTAAACGGAACCCAGCAGTAAATTGACGTGACGCTGTAAAGCTGTTTTATCATTTCTTCAAGCTCTTCATAGTAGTTGCGACGCCATTTTTTATCGCCGCGGCTGAATCTGTTGTATTTGTTATCCTTGAGTTTATAAATACCTACATTAGGTAAAACTCCTGCGTAGAAATCTCCGATGTACGCTCCGCCGCTTACCATATCCTGCCAAACAAGCATGCCGAGTCTGTCGCAATGATAATACCAACGCATCGGCTCAACCTTAATATGTTTTCTCAACATATTAAATCCGAGACGTTTCATTTCAGAAATATCAAATATCATAGCCTCATCCGTAGGCGCCGTAAGTCCTCCGTCGCACCAATAGCCCTGATCCAAAAGTCCCTTTTGGAAATACGGTTCATTGTTAAGGAAAAGACGTGTTATTCCCTTTTTGTCGCGCCCTATTGAGAACTTTCTCATGCCGAAATAGCTTTTAACAGAATCTACCGCTTTATCTCCAACGGAAACGGTAATAAACAAATCATAAAGTTTGGGATTTTCGGGCGACCAATATTCGTACTTTTTAAGCTTGATTTCGTCATGCTGCTTAACTGTTTTCTCGGCTATAACGCTGTCGCCGTCCATTATCCGGGCTTTAATTTTAACGCCTTTCATTTCGGCGGATAAGTCTATATCAATTGATATAAGATTGTTATCAATATCGGGAACAACATCAAGCTTTCTGATATAACAGCTGTCAACCGCCTCCAGCCAAACTGTCTGCCAAATGCCGGATGTAGCCGTATACCAAAAGCCGTGCGTTTTGTTAACCTGTTTTCCTCGTTGCTGCCAGCCAGAATCCGTTGGGTCAAATACACAAACGGAAAGTTCATTTTCACCGTCACGTAAAAAGTCGGTAATATCAAAAGTAAATGCGCAATAACCGCCGATATGTGAACCTACAAAGGTGTCGTTAATATATACTTTGCATTCCCAATCAACTGCTCCGAAATGTAAAAGAATACTCTTTCCTTTCAAATTGTCGTTTAATGAAAATTTTTTAAAATACCAAAGTCTTTCGGTGGGCTTTAATCCCTTTTCGACCTTTGACAAAAAACACTCGGGAGCAAATGGAACTAAAATCTTTCCGTCAATATCATTCGGCTTTTTCTCACTGCTGTCTGATATTTTATAATCATAAAGGCCGTTAAGATTTTGCCATCCGTCGCGCACAAGCTGAGGCCGCGGATATTCCGGCAGCGGCATCGTATCTGAAACCTTGTCGGTGAAAATGCTTCTCATTGCTACAACTCCCTTTTGTACAATAATTGATAATTATTATATAACAAAATGTCTAATTTGTCTATTGATATTGAAAAAAACATTTGGTATAATAACGGAAATTTGCGGATATGGTGAAATTGGCAGACACGCAAGATTTAGGATCTTGTGCCGAAAAGCGTGCAGGTTCAAGTCCTGTTATCCGCACCATCGCTTCGCGGCTGCAACCGTGAACTACGAAGAACAAGCGTGAATATAGGCGTATCAAGGGTTTTTAGATAATTTCACCCTTTCTATCCCTCACATTCACTCTTGTTCACTCCATAATTACAGTAAATCAGGGATATTACAGTAAAAATTATACCTGACTTATACAATTTTAAATGAGAAATTAGAAATAAAATCGGCTCGTATGTCGGTTTTATTTTTTTAATTTTTTTCGGTTAAGTGGTTATGATAAACTGTTTTCATTTAAATATGTATTCTATCAGCTTAATAGCACTATATTTGTACCAATATGTAACACTATTAGTTATAGCATAAAAGCGCTCCTCCTGATGTGCAACCTACATCAAGATGGGTATATTATATTACGAACGACAAAAATATTACGTATCAGCACACTTTAGATATTTGTTAACTACATTTGTGCTGATACGTAACATTTTAATAGCGTTTACAACATCTTGCGTGTCTATTTTTGATATATCAAATGACATTCTTTACACCTCTTCTTTCTCTCATCAATCCTTTACCTCCTCAACCGCGAATAATGCAGATTTCAGGTTAACCCAAATCTTACACGTACCCTTGTATTTTATAGGGCAAAAGTTTTCGCATGAACAAATACAACACGGATTGCTTTTCACGAAAAAAACGTCTTATTTGCCCTTAAATGCAAAAAAACACCCCTACTTTCGTTTTGAAAGCAGGGGGTGCTTTACATGGTTAAAAACAATTCGCTTGGACGCAAAGGCCGCAAGTATCAGCTATATTTTGTTATTGGCAGCTTTATATCTTCGCCATTAAGGGTAATAACATATTCGCTATCCATATTATTTATGCAAGCATAGTAATGATAAACCGGTTCAATATCTGCTGACTGATTCTGTATTACGGAGATGAAGTTGGAACCACGATTGTCAGTTATATTGATTTGACCGCCATCAGTATCAAACAATGCGATATAATAATCCGAAGAGTTCTTATATCTGTATATATGAATAGATATTCCGTTGCAAAAATACTGAAACATATCTTTTGTTGCCAATGCACTGCTAATTTTCCAGCCTTTTTGCGTTTTAGGGACAATTTTATAAGTATTCACATTGTTTTTGCTTGCAATCACAAAGCTTGTTTCCGTTCCGCTGACTATATTGTCTATATCCCAAGAGTTTGTATAACGAAATGCTTTCTCAGGAGTAGAAAAGGTAATAAATGCGTTTTCAAACGGAATCAGGTACAACAAGCTGACAGTTATTGAAACAGCTATAAATGCTGCAATACAACATTTACGCTTATATATTGTTTTAGTATATTTAATAAGGACAAAGAGAACAATAGCAATTATGAACCCAATGCCTAATCTGAACATTCCATACAACATTTTTTCTCCTTTCATACTGTGCCGGCACCGGTTGTGGAATCGTTTCCGGAGCTTGGGCTGGCTCACCTGAGGTTAGAAAATAGGCAATGGCTAAAAGCGCATATCCACTAAAACCTACATCGGTATATATTGTTTTCGTGGTTTTATCATCCCACTTAATTTCTGTAGTTCCAGTATATACAATAGCATATTCTATTGGTCATTCGATAACATCCGAAACAATTCTTTCATGTCGTTTTCAATATCATCAGTGTCTGAATATAGTGATGCTTTTGCTTGTAAAAAGCTCCTTTCTATTGATGACACCATCCATGTAGCTGATAATGAATAATAATCTGCTTCGCCATCAGCACTTTTTACTTGTACCTCTTTGCCGTCTCTCTGAACTTCACAACATACATAACACGCATAACCAATACGAAACGGCAAACGACAGTTAGAACGCCTCTCGGTAGAAAAATCAATCCAAAAAAGTCTAACTTTAAGAGAACAATCGTATTGTTCAAACAATGATGTATAGGTACTAATAATCTTAGAATATGTTTTAAGCATTATATCTTCATGATTTATGATACGCTGTGCCTTACTTTTATCATATGCAAATTTCATCAAAATCTCCTTCCAAATAGTGTCCAGTGAATTGAACGTCCTGTAATTCCACCTGTTTTTGGATTCCATGTGTTCCGCTGCCAGTGCCATTGCTGGTGAGGACCACTTTTATGAGGAGAGTGGAATGGAAGTATGCGATATAACATCTCATAAAGTGTCATAAAGATTTTGTAATCTCAAAACACACTCTCCTAAAGCGGTATGAGACAAATCATTTAGTGAATCTGTTATCAAATATGATGATTCCAAAAGTCTTTGTTTCTTTCCATACTTGAAATAAATTTTACCTTTATTTGCATACGATAGCAATTCGCTTATTTCAGGAACGATGACTTTTTGTATTTGTTCTAAATTCCACAATGACTCTTTCCCATCAAGTATTGCATTTTTTCTTTTTCCGCGCAATCCAATATGTCAACCAACGAGTAAATAAATAAGTTATTTTTCTTCATCACATTATCCTCCTATCCTAATACAGATATCCACCACTGTACACCACCGCCGGATTGCCCGAATAATGGTGCGGCTGCTCCACCCGTAGCAACAGTCGCAGCGCCTCCAATTCCAATTGCAAGTGCGCCAATACCAACTTTAACCAAATTTGTAGCCCATTTGGGCCAGTGCCCAGTATCATCTGTCATATTGGACTGGGTTGCTAAAGCAATAAGTAAATAGATTGTTTTCGATAATGTGATAATTACCGCCGTCAATTATTTCGGAACCGTCCGCATTCAAGAACCTGCCGACTTCGGGAGAATAATAGCGTGATTTGAGGTGGTAATAACCCGTCTCGCCGTCGTAATAGTAGCTTCTGTACCGCAGAGGGTTCGTTTGAGCCAAGGCGGTGTATTATAAAATAAATATACACACTTCAACTGTTTCGCACGGCTTTCAACACCCAGAACCGTTCTCTGTATTATTATCTGCCAACAATTTAACGTCTTGCTCGTAATCGGTGTCAACGGAAATGGTTTCAACCATTTCCAAATCAATTACGGTAACACCGCTGTATTTACCGTATTCATTTACGGTTTCAAGCTCAATTTGGGTGTCGGAAAAGCTTTTCAAAAAACCGGTTACGCTGTTCTCTTCATCCTCCAACGAAACCAAAAGTTTGCTGTTTTCAGCAAATTTCAGCAATGAGAAGAGAATATTTCCTTCATCAGGTTCAAATTGCGGGTGACTTTGATGTTTTAATTTATACAGCGTTCCGATTTTATTTTCATACTCTCCGTCATAATCGACACGATAAACATTGCTTGCATATTCATATACAAATCCGTCGTATTCGCCACGTGTGTTAATGTGGGCTATCAGCACCTCGTCATCATTACAGGCGGTAATATATCCCGTCAGATGATGGCATGTGTCCTCTTTATCGAGGTATACGTTTGCAACCTTTCGCTTGTCTCGACAAAATTTTATGCTGTTTATAATATCCATATTATTTTACCTCCTTCTTTTCCAAGACGGTTTCATCTTTTTCTTTTCACTTTGACGCCCCGGTCTTGGTCTTGTATGTTTGTCATTAGTTTTTCTCTTTGAACCATTTCTAGTAGTCCTGTGTCCGGCAGACTGTGAACCATTTTTAGTAGTTTTTTTCCCAGATGTTTTATCGTAAACTATTTTTATTGCTAATACAATAGTTACAACAGCCATTCCAACAAGTACTACTTGACCAATAATATTCCATGCATTTGCCCCGGCAAACGCCCATACATATAAACCATAACCTCCTGCTATAGCTATTGCGCTATTTCCATCATAATCAACCATATTTACAGGATTATTAAGGCAATATGCAAATAAATTATTCTCAAGAACATTATTTTGGTCTTCATCAAGTACATCAACACTATCAGCATTTATAAACCTGCACAATTGTGGCTGTGTCTTTCCGGACGGTTACCTGCTGAAACAAAATGCCGTCTACCGGCAAGCAGCGCCGCTCGGATACCACGGCATTTGTCAGGACTATTCCTGAAACCTTTAAGGGTTTGGGATTCTCCCAACAATTTGCCTTTTGTCCCCAAAAGGTGATGCTTGTCCAGATGGAATAGGCTTTAACAGTAGACTAAAAATTAGTCGTTGTCATTTAAAACCACTTCTATCCCTAATAATTCTCGCTTAAGTGTTGGAAGTTTTTGGCAAAATTTTTCCAGTAATCCTATCTCCGTATTGAGATAAAAGCAACAGTTGTGACTACTGTAATTCCCACCATCATCCAATTCCATATATACTTCTATCAAAATATGTCCCAACTTATCTTTGTGTATAAATTCAAATGTTATGCATGCGGTGGAATCATCTCCTTTTTTACCATTTTCCCAAAAAAATTCTTTTGTTTTACCTTTAATAAAATCATTTAAGCCATTAAATAATGTATCAATGCTATCATCTGATATATATATATCATTTGTAGCTACAACATGACTAGACGCACAGGTGATTTTAACCTGATAGCAAAAAATATCCTGCCAAATCTTTTCTATTAAAATATAATCCGTCATTTGCTCCTCCATATTTATTTAAATTTAAAATCATCAAATATTTTTAATGTCTGGTTATAAACATAATGAATATTGATATTGCCTTGTGATGTAGGAACAATTTGCTGCATCTTAACCCACCCTTCAGAAGCTGGCCAACGGGAATCGTTCATAGCTATATCCAGTCGATGACCCGCTGACGGATTTGACTTTACTTGTTCCATTGCAAGTTGTTCTCTTAAATTAACCGGTTGTGTTCTACCTGTTGAACCTCGTGATATTGGTTGATTTGTTTTGGGCGAAGTTGAAGAACCCTTTGTAGATACATACGCACTTCCCCCACCTAAAATAGCACCGCCTGCGGTTGCCGCAACAGTTCCCCAATTGCCCTTTGAATTAAACTCTTTTACTGATCTGGATGTAGAAGCAGCCGTTGCTACCGCCATTCCGTAAACTGTTGCTGATCCAATAAATGCTCCGGCGGCTATAGTAGACGCTGTTGTTGCAGCGGCCATTCCGCTTCCAACGGCTGCAACTGCACCTGCTGCTGCCGCAAATTCTCCCGCAGTGACAACTGTTGCTACCGCACATGCCGCAACAATTGCCGCGCCAAGCGCCCAATGCCACCACGCTTCGCCGGTAGGGTCAATTCTGTTCACAGGGTTGTTTCCACAATAGGCAAACAGGTTTAGTCCAATTAAATCACTGCCCGTAGTAAGCTGTCCGTCCGCATTCAAGAACCTGCCGACTTCGGGAGAATAATAGCGTGATTTGAGGTGGTAATAACCCGTCTCGGATGGATTCTGCTATGTACCCCAGAGGGATGATTTTTCGGAATGTTACTAGGCCGAAAAGAGCGCTATGTACCGGCAAGCAGCGCCGCTCGAATACCACGGCACTTGTCAGGAATTCCTTGAAACCTTTAAGGGCTTGTGATTATCCCAGTAGAATGTTAAAAATTTGTCGTTAATATTTCAATGAAATACTTATCCACATCCTGACTTTCGTCAAAATATTCTGATATATGTTCTCTGACTCTTTTCCGTTTCCTTTCAATTTCTTTATCAGAACGGTTATCCAACGCAAATAGTAGTTGTGCAAACATGTTCCCATTTTTGCTTGCTTTTTCAATTTGAATTTTCCCTTGTTGTTCTATTGCAGTATACTCCACTCCGGAATTGAGAAACAAATCCGGTCTAACTTCCATCATATATCCAAATAGCCATTGGCAGTTCTCATTAGCAGAAAATGCAGAATTGAAATACTTGAAACAATGACACAACATATCGGTCAATGTGTCATATTCGCCTTTTTTCAATGAAAGTACCGGTCCATCTAAAGTCAAGGTATACCAAGTGTTAACCGATAGTTTCAAAAACAGCGAAACATTTTTTCTATCTGCTGTCAGCTTTTCGTGCGAATACCGGACACAATCAATCCATTTTCCCTCAAGCTCAAGCTTTCGAGTATATTCATCGCTGTATAAAATCATATTATCACCTTGTTTTCACCCATGCATCAGATATTTTAATTACACCGTCAATAATAGCATACCGGACGACAACATTATTTCTAACTGCTTTGTAAATTAAAGCTCTACCTTGTCTGTTAATCAGCGTCGTTGCACCTTTTTTATAGTAGTGTTAATTAAACCTTTAACATTTTTCCAAGTAGCATTTCTAAAGACTCGTCCCCATGCATGTTTGCTTTGCATAATATGATGTATTGTGTTTCTACTTACAGATGAAAGCGACCTTGAAACAGATTTTATAACTAATCCACTTGAGGTTTTTGCCCCCAGAGCAACACCTACGCCATAGCGTACAAATCCCCCTATTGCACCTCCAATAACTGCACCAACCAATGTAGATATTACAAACTCTCCTGTGGGGTCAAAATTGTTAGCGGGATTGTTGAAACAATAAGCATACACATCGTATCCAAGAATTTCAGAACCTTCGTCAAATTCACCATAATCAACATTAGGTTCAGGGCTAATCCACCTGCCGACTTCAGGAGAATAATAGCGTGATTTGAGGTGGTAATAGCCCGTCTCGGCTGGATTCTGCTATGTACCCCGGAGGGGGTGTCACCCCTCCGTGGCTGTGTCTTTTCGGACGGTTACCTGCTGAAACAAAATGCCGTCTACCGGCAAGCTGCGCCGCTCGAATACCACGGCACTTGTCAGGAGTACTGCCGAAATCTTTAGAAACTTGGAATTATCCCAGCGGTTGCCTTTTGCCCCAAAAGGCGATGCTTGCTGGTATAAGTTATTTAAGAACAGTTTAACAGAATTTCATATCCAACCGGATTTTTCTTTAACTGAATTAAACATTGCCATTATAGTAATTCCATTCAATACTCTATTCGTTGTGATAACCACCTCTCCACCGCAAAATACACCGCTTTTTGCGAACCTTTGTACGGTGTTATCTTAATATTACTGTCAACAATACAGTATAATCTTTAAAGCCATGCTTTAAAATTGTCTATCATATATGTCTCGAAACGTTTCCAATTTACATTGTATGAATTTAAATCTTCATTATCTACTCGCTTGATATTACCTACATTCCCCAAAAATGTCAGTTGATTTTTAGGTATTGCTCTTGATGATGTGTTAAGTAGTGTTAATAAATATTGCTTTTTCATACTAGGATTATTTTTATATGCTATTGGCTTATAAAATTGGGGTATAAAGTCAATATTGCTTAACGAAGTTATGTCCGATAAAACATTATCAACTTTTTTGTAAAAATACACAACAGGTACTACGTGACCTGGATACCACGTGTTTTCGGCTACTTTCACAAAATAAACATACTTCTGATAAAAATCATTTTCTTTGGCATATTCGCTATTGAATTGATAGGCAAAAACATCCCCTATTTTCCAGTCACACTTATAAAGACGGTGCTGTGAAATTTTCTTTTCAGGAGGTTGAGGGGATTTTAGCTTTTGTTGCAATTCCATCAATACCTTTTCTCTTGTGACCGCAAGTTCAGGATTTTCTTCTTGCCAAACCGCTAAATCTCCACCTTTGTCAAGCCATGCAAGAGCCTGTTCTTTTACCTCTGGTAATAACCGCCCTAAATTCCATTGCGTGTCTGCTAAGGCAAACCAGAAAACTGGTGCACAAAAGACATCATCTAACTCGCAAGTGTACTCTTCAATCAACTCATTTGTGATTTGCTGGACAGTTTTCCCTTTTCGCAAATCAGCAAATCGGTCTTTAATATCAAGTGCTGTATCATTTTCATATAATCTTGCTCCCCAAGCTCCCATTTTCTCATCTCCTTAATTTTCAGTCCAATAGCAGCATCCGCGTTAATAAATCTACCGATCTCAGGATCGTAATAACGGCTGGATACATAGTAGAACCCCGTCTCGCTGTCATAATAGTAGCTTCTGTACCGCAGAGGGTTCGTTTGAGCCAAGGCGGTGTTGCCGGTTATTCGGGTTACGTTACCCAAGCGTCGTAGTAATAGTTTGCAAATACGGTGTCATTTTTATCGGCTATTGCGACTATATCGTTTTGTACATTCTACATATCAGCACAAATGTTGTTAAATATCTCCGTTAGTTGGCATCGGCGGTTACGTGCTAACTTTGTACTACTTTTAACTTGCCGACGGAATGATATAGGCTTCTGAAGCCGGACTATACGTGTAAATGGATGTTACATACAACCATTTGTTTTGCTGTAAATCATATTCCAAAAGAACAGCATATGCACCGCCTAAATCATCTGTGCATTCACCGAACGCATAGATTTTTCCGTTAATATACTGAATGGCATTGTCAACGAAAAAATCGTTTATGAAGTTACAACCGGTAACACGGATTTTTCTGTCTTTAAAAGAATAAACGGTTGAAACTCCGGTGCTTTCTTGGCTTATGTCATAAAATGAAAACGTCTTTTCCCATTGCGGAGTATGAATCTTTATGGCATTATCGCCGGCATACTCGCCGTATATTTCCTGTACGGGAAATTCAAAATCGTCATAACCGTATTCTTTTGCCGAACCCGATTTTAAATCGTATTCCCAAACAGAAGCATAGTCGTTGAGTACAATTTTACCGTCAAAATAATATCCGTTTCGCTTGCTGTATTCTGCTAAATTCATAAAATCGTCATACGCTGCGGCAGGATTTTCAAACACAAAATGAGTCTGAATAATATGCGTCTTTAAATCTACGGAAGATATACACCACTGCTTATTTGTTTTATCCGACTCGGAACATATAAAATAAGCTCTGTTATCGTAAATACAAAGTGTATCATAATAAGTTTTATGCTTCTTTTCACACAAATCAAAAAGCGAAATTACTTTTTTGCCCTTATATATATTGCCGTATGCTTCAACATAAGGAATATCCTCGCTTTCGCAAGATATAGCGGTAATTTCCTTGTTAAAAGACTTAACGGGACGCGTTGCCGCGTTTGCAATATACGGAATGGATACATAGAATAATACGGCGAGAACCAAAACACCCAATATAATCAGCAGTGTATAAACTCTTTTCTTGTTCATAATTACTCACTTCCTAAAATTTCCAATACTTTTGTTGGAATATACACATAAGGTCTACAATCACCTGTATATTAAATATCAGCATCTGCTGTTGATTTGCGTTTAAGATGTAATTCATAGGCAATGTTATGAAATAGCCATTCTGATGACATATTAACATTTTTAATGTAGTAATATTCTTCGCCGTTGCAGGTGAAACCGAAAGCGTCGCCTTTGTGATACCACAAAGGCAAAACTCGTCAGGAGTACTGCCGAAATCTTTTAAAACTCGGAATTATCCCAGCAGTTGCCTTTTTTCCCAAAAAGGCAATGCTGCTGGTATAATTCATCTGAATTTTTGTAATAACATTTTTGCGGAAAAACATATTGTCGGATCGTCTGAACCAGCAATTATTTTTTCCAATGTAAGAATGGATTGCTCAACTAAGACCTCTGAATTTAAGCAGAAAGAAGCGGCGTTGACTTTTACTCTATCATCTTCGTGATTAAGCAACGCATGTAATGCGTCGTCACCGATGTTTTTCATCATTTCGTCTTGCAACTTGTTAAGTTTTTTATAAGCTGCATTATGTTTTTTTACTTTTAGTTTATTTTCATAGTCGTTTTTAGTACACTGTTGTAGCGATAACTCCACAAACAAATTATAATAATCTTTCATATACACCTTACATAAACATTTTGATAACATTAATTTCAAATTCATATTGCGCGTTAAAGCTTTGTCCGGCAAGCATCGCCGCTCGAATACCACGGCACTTGTCAGGAGTACTGCCGAAATCTTTAGAAACTTAGAATTATCCCAGCGGTTGCCTTTTGCCCCAAAAGGCGTTGCTTGCGGGCATATGTTATTTGCGATATTGAATCAATATAGATTCCACAAGTATTGCAAGTCGATAGTACACCACTAATTCATCTTTTTCCATTCCTGTTGATTGATTTATCAATTCTGAAAAAGCAGCTTTTTCGGTTTTAGAAATAATTTCACTCGATGGGAGTTCAATGAATTTTGCTCGATGTATCAATTGAGAGCAATACCCCCTACAACAGAATCAATAGCAATAAGTTCTGGAGAATATCTACGAATCGCCATAGGAATTCTTGAGTTTATAAACGCTTTCAAAATGTACTCGTGTTGTTTGTTTTTCATTAGATTCACCTATACCAAAACGTTAAAGTTTTACCAGTCGATGTAAACATTCCGCCCTGTCCGGTCAAATAAGTAAAATTCCAAGATGCATTTCCATATTTGTAGTTGTAGGTATACTTCAATACCGAAGAATTTCGATTGGCAAAGCTTACTGCATCTCGTGTATATTCGAGCACATTATTTCCCTTTGTCAATCCTTCGCTTACTACGTGCTTATTGTAGTGGTATTTCATTGATTGATACCTTGATTTAAAGGTACCACTATTCCACGCTTTCGCTGCTTGTGAGACTTTTACCGCACTACCGACAGCGCCTGTTATTGCGCCAGTAACGGCACCTGACAATGCCCCGTCGCCCATTCCATTCAAGGCTGCCGTGCCGATTATTTGGGTTACGTTACCCCAAGCATCGTAGTAATAGTTTGCAACTACGGTGCCATTTTTATCAGCTATTGCGACTATATCGTTTTGAACATTATTTATGTAGTAATATTTTTCGCCGTTATAGGTGAAACCGAAAGCGTCGCCGTTGTGATACCGCAAAGGCAAAACTTATCAGGAGTACTGCCGAAATCTTTAGAAACTCGGAATTATCCCAGCAGTTGCTTTTTGCCCCAAAAGGCGTTGCTTGCTGGTATAAACTCTTTACTCTTTAGGATTGCCTTTACTGTTTGTGCAGAAGCAAACGCAAGTTGCTTTCCCAAACCTCATCCCTACACTTTTTTGCTTTTTTAATGCAAACATTTATTGCATTACATAGAGAATTTTCATCTGAGTATTTTTGCAACCTATTCAAGATGCAAAAAGCCCCCGGCCAATTCATGTCTTGCAACCATTCTAACATTTCAGGTAAGTGAGGCTTGATTTCTTCGTCGCTTCTTTCCGAAATGATAACAGCACAATTTTCCCATACATTTTTATTATGCTTTGGTGTTAACGGTTGTATAAATGGAATAATTGTTTCCGTGTTTCTTGCTAAGGATATTCCTTTGGATTGAATTTCAGAGGGCATATGCCAATCGAGCATATCCATAATTTCTGTAATATCTACCATTTTAATAGCCTCCATCCCATTTAACGACAACCGATTTAACCGCTTGTGTCCAAATCGAACCGGAACCTGCATTTATCCAATCTTCCATTGTTGCACCTACAGTTAATAGTGCAACGCCCGCGGCAGCAACAATATCCCCAAAAGGCGATGCTTGCTGGTATGGTGTATGCTCATTCGCCCTTATACGTCAGAATGATAGAACACCTTATCCCCCATATGATTCTCGATAGAACGCCATCTAAACCCTGAAGCACAAATCAAAGTACCCGCATAATCATCTAAATCAGATTCTGACACATTACCACAGTCACACCAGTAAAAGTTTCCGTCTTTCATAATCATTGTAGAATCTAATATTTCGCAGGTATAACTTTCATCAACCGGAAAAAGTTTCAAGTGTTTTAATCCTTGAAATTCCATCTCTATCATAGAGTCCTTTTCGTATTGTCGTTGAATTACAACTCGCAAAACCCTACGAACATTCAATGGATGCATTGAATGGTTTTCACTAACATATGCTCCACTTATATAACTTATCTCTTTTATACAACTATCGTGAAAATGGCATACACTCTCCATAAATTTCAATATTTCGTCGTTGGTGTGAATTGTCTCCCACATAAATATTTCCTTTCTCAAACTATGGCTTTTGCAATTCTATTTCAGTACCGTTTACAGTTAAGCTGTATGACGAATCGAAGTTGGGAATATGAGCATAGTAAGTAGTATACGTCTGTCCGAGAGAATCTTCGCCACTTTTTAGAGGTTCGAAGTCGCTATTGTACTTATCGGAAATAATCAAGTCTTTGTCGGTTTTATTAAGGATAGTTATAAAATAATCTTTTGTGCCTTTGCTTTGGTAAACATCTAAAAAACCGAAATCATAATTTTGTACAATTATTCTTTTGGCATTGATATTTTTACTTGCTTTCCATCCGTCAGCGGTTTTGGGCATAAATGCATACGTTACCTTGTCCTTGTCTTTTTGGCTGCCGACAACAAAATCGCAATCGTCTCCTTCTACAACAAGTTCAATGTCGGATTTGCCGTAAACATAATGATAAGCCGAGTCGAGAGATTTAAATGTTATAAAACTGTTTTCAAACGGTATAAACGATAAAACCGTCGGCAATAATCCCGACAAACATAAAAAAACAATATACAGAGTTTTATTATGAGAGTATTTAGATCTTTTTATCAATATGTAAGAACATATAAAAAATATACATCCGATTAGCAGTCTGATAAAGCTATACATTTTATAATACCTCTCGATTAGTATATATGCGAATTGGTGTTTTTGCGCCTGTATCAGGTTTTAGTTGACTGTTTCCTCAATATTTTACCGTCAAACAATTCTTCAAACTGCTCGATTGTGCCGATATAGTTTATAAATTATTAAACTTGCTTTCTGCCGTTTTAAATACATAGTTGCTTTTAAGGAAAATACATATAAGCAATAATTCTATAAAAACAGACACGACAAATAATAATTTAACTGTAAATTCTTTGGCAGAGGTTTAATATAAAACATTTTTGTTTTTATCAATAATTTTATATCGCCCGAAATTATTTTTTAAAAAATATTCATTGTCAGATGTCACGAAATGTTTTTTTGACTTCTCTATATCGGTATATGTTTTTGAATTAACATCTTCACTTTTTTTAATTACATTACCTTTCAAATCAATTTCATACACGAATTCTGCCGTAGATAATACAATGGTATCATCGGTTACAGTAAAAGCATATGACCGCGAAGTTTGAGGATTTATCTCAAAAATCTTCTCTGTTCCGCTATAAACCTCTATTGCATTATCTCTTCCTACGTATAATAATTTTTGACTGTCAAGGGCAAATCCGCAAAAAGAAAAAGTGTGAAAAGCGCCAAGAAAAACTGAAAGAACAGTTAGGAAACCAAATAATACGAAGCAAAAAATAAGTTTAGTATTCTTCACATTCATCACCATTCCATTATCCTATTGTAAATATTATTCATTTCATCGTAAATATTAAATCCATACACCCACGAATAACCTATTTCTCCATGTATTTCTGCCGGAATGCATGAAACGCCAAAACCGGTAGAAATAGTTGTCCCTTGATAAACATCATTAGTTGTTGAATCTGGAAAGACTACATATTCCAGTCCTAAAGATGTTCCTATATCTATACTACCACCTATTTGTGCCTAAGTCCCTTTTTGATGATAAATTGTCGGGGCGTTAGTTTTGCTTTTATATTTAGAAAGTGAGGCAGATGGTGTTCCTCCTCCGGTATTAGCCGATACAATAATGCCAACATTTCCTTTCCTATCTCTCATCACACAGAACCGCCCCCCGTGTTAATTTTTCTGTTATTTTATTCGTTAAGGGTGATCAACGACATTAGCATAATCGCTATAAACAATAACATTTGCGTAATATAATGCTTGGCGTTCGTAATAATTATTCAAAATATCATCCGCATAACACCATTCATCATGATGTTTTATCCATTGAAAATAATGAGTTAATTCATGAGTTATTGATACAAGAATTACAGCTAATGCATCATCTTTGTCACTCTTATTTAGCAAATCATAATAGTCGCCAACAGCAACTTTGATAAAAGGTTCGTTATTTATATCAAATGGGCCAAAAAAAGAAGCACTGGCTTTCTCTCCGGCACAGCTTATAATTTCACAACTGGATTTTAAATATATTGGCACTCGAATTGGGAAGTAGTATTGCGTACGTAGCCAATTAACATATTGCTTACATGCACGTTTCACTTCAGGGTCTACATTCTTATCAAATTTCAGTCGAATTCCGGGTCTTGATTTTTCGCTAATATATTCATTCCAATTGTTTGACGTCCATAATTTTCTCATTATTTATTAAACTTCTTTCTATGACATTTTTTACTAGGGCTGTGTGGTCTTGGTTGTTTTCTTTGCTTTTTGCCGAACCTTTTTTCCAACCTGTTCCTTCTTGTTCCTTTTTTTCAAGTCCCTCTCGTCCTTGTTTTTTTAATTCAGGTCTACCATTTCATCTTTTTGCTTTTAGCATACACAACTAAAATTTGTACAACCACAATGGTAGCAATCGCTATGATAATAGCCACAGATACTTGCCATCCAAAAAGCAATCCAGTTGTCAACATTCCTAAAGTGGCAGTGCTACGTATAGCATTTGACATTTTTCCATCATCAACCATATTTACAGGATTATTAAGGCAATATGCAAATAAATTATTCTCAAGAACATTATTTTGGTCTTCATCAAGTACATCAACACTATCAGCATTTATAAACCTGTACAATTCAGGGTTGTAGTACCTTGATTTGAGGTGGTAATAACCCGTCTCGCTGTCGTAATAGTAGCTTCTGTACCGCAGAGGATTCGTTTGATCCAAGGCGGTGTTGCCGGTTATTTGGGTTACGTTACTTACTCTGGTTAATAAAGATGTTACGTATCAGCACAAATATAGTTAATATACATCTAAAATGTCCCGAACACGTAACAAAACCGCCGAGAGTTGTAAAGTGCAAATTAA
>ULPZ01062622.1_pt1 | contig 16761 bp, 15 predicted proteins | sample 1953991 | NCBI WGS metagenome assembly ULPZ01 (sample SAMEA4835642, study PRJEB28245) | human gut metagenome | biome: gut microbiome; material: fecal sample | place: Denmark | collected 2008
TCCACTATATCAATAAGAGGAATTATGTGCCTACCAATGAGAATTTTACAATACTTGATGAGACACCTTCATTTATTGAGGACGTTCTCAATCCTACTTCTAAGCCGGCAGGACCTGATACAGATAAGAGTGAGGTTGAATCCTACAAGAATGATGTGGAGAGCCGTGCAGACAGTACGACAGACAGTGATGAAGAGCTTGTGTCCGATGTTATCAATATTTTATTGGTAGGTTCCGATATACGTCCTGATGAGGATGTTGGACGTTCCGATACAATGATTCTTGTGTCAATCAATAAGGAGACAAAGAGAATTGTTGCCACATCATTTCTAAGAGATACTTATGTGAAGCTGCCGATAAAGAATGAGTTTCATAAGCTGAATGCGGCTTATGCGTATGGCGGAATTGAGCTGCTTTTTGAGACGCTTCAGTATAATTACGGTGTTTCGGTTGATAAATATGTTGCAGTGGATTTCCTCTCATTCATTGATGCGATAGATATTTTAGGGGGACTTGATGTTCAGGTATATGAGGATGAGCTATATTGGTTCAACCAGTATATCCATGCCAGCAATCTGCTTGTAGAGCCGCCTGAGCGGGAGAATTCCGATTATGTAGATCATGCCGATGGCTCATACCAGCATCTTAATGGTAAGCAGGCACTTGCCTATGCACGTTTCAGATATGTCGGAAATGGAGATTTCACAAGAACCGACAGACAGAGGAGAGTTGTACAGAATATTTTTGATAAGATTAAGACGATGGATGTGGGTACAATTGTGAAGCTTCTTGACAGCATTATACCTCAGATAACAACGAACCTCACAACGGAAGAGTGTATGGAGCTTATTACATTGCTACCGGAAATTTCAAAGTATGAGGTTGTATCATGGCACATCCCGGACGAGGACTTCAAGTACATGACAATAGATGGTGATGATGTTGTTGCAATAGATTTCAGCTACTATATGAAGAAGCTGTATAATTACATATACACTGACGCAGAGCCGGAAACTGATAAACAGAATTAGTTAATTGCTGAGTGCTCTAAGAGGGGGCATGCATAATGAAGAAAAAGAGATTAAGATTATTGTATTTTATACCTGTTATTTTGTGGATGGCGGTTATATTCTGGTTTTCGTCAAATAATGGCGATATTTCATCAATGCAGAGCGGCAAAGTCTCATATATGATGGCAAGTGCTGTGGATAAGGCATTCAGGCTTGATATGTCTGAGGCTGAGCGGGTGGGATTCTCCGAGAGTATATCGTATCTCGTGAGAAAGCTGGCACATTTTACGGAATATCTTGTGCTTGGAGTTCTGCTGTATACGGCGGTTGTCAATAATTTTGGGATACTTTTAGACTCTCTCGACAGAGACTTGAGAATTGGGAAAATAGTAAAATTGCGGTATTTTCTCCCGGCAGTCATTGTATTTGGGTATGCGGGGACGGATGAGCTTCACCAGTATTTTGTGCCGGACAGGTGCTGCAGCTTCAAGGATGTGCTTATAGATACTGCAGGTGGACTTACAGGAATCGTAATTATAATTCTATGTAGGTACATTTGCAGAAAAGCCACATATAATAGAGCAGAGCATACTGTGCGGGGATATAAGGATGAGAATATGTAATCTGAGGGAAAAACAGGTAATCAATTCTGCAGACTGTAAGATATTAGGCTATGTGCAGGATGTGGAGTTTGACCTGTGTTCAGGTTGTATCAAGGCGATTATAGTACCGGGTCCGCCGAAGCTTTTCTGTTTTTTTGGTGCGGATTGTGAGTATGTTATACCGTTTGAATGTATTGTGAATGTTGGACCGGATGTGATTCTGGTAAATGTGTGTCCTGAGAAAATAGTAGTAAAATTATAGGAGGCGAGATTATGAAGTGTCCGTTCTGCAATGCGGAGAATACAAGAGTTATAGATTCAAGACCTGCCGATGACGCATTTTCAATAAGGAGAAGAAGGCAGTGTGATGTGTGTGACAGGAGATTTACAACCTATGAGAAGGTCGAGACTATGCCGCTGGCTGTTATCAAGAAGGATGACAACAGGGAACCTTATTCGAGGGAAAAGCTTCAGAACGGCATCTTACAGTCCTGCCATAAGCGTCCTGTCTCTGTTGAGGAGATAACAAGAATTGTAGATGAAGTGGAGAATGCGATATTTAACCTGGAGCTTCGGGAGGTTCCGACAAGCACAATCGGTGAGCTTGTGATGGACAAGCTAAAGGATGTCGATGCGGTTGCTTATGTGCGTTTTGCTTCTGTGTACAGAGAGTTTAAAGATGTGAATACTTTTATGGACGAGCTTAAAAAAATGCTAAAATAGGAGGCATCATGTTTAAAAGGTTATATCCCTCAGAAGATGCAGATAACATATATGAGATAGATTTCGAGGGTTTTTATTTGAATGGTTACAGGGCTGTTCTGTTTGACATAGATAATACATTGGTAGAACATGGTGCACCTGCAACACTGAAGGTGATTGATTTTTTCAAGAGACTGCATGAGCTTGGATTTGAGACATGTCTTATCTCAAATAATAAGGAGCCGCGGGTGGCTTCGTTCGCGGCACAGGTGGACTCAAGGTATCTGTATAAAGCAGGAAAACCGTCCCCGGACGGCTATTTAAAGGGAGTGGAGCTGTGTGGCGCAGCCAAGGATAACACTCTTTTTATCGGGGATCAGCTGTTCACGGATATATGGGGGGCTAACAGAGCCGGTATACACAGCATACTTGTAAAGCCGATTCACCCGAAGGAAGAGATACAGATTATTTTAAAAAGAAGATTAGAGTGGGTTGTGCTTATTTTTTACAGGAGGTATAAGAAAAAGCATGGGAAAAATTGATGCTAAGACGGCAGTATGTGGTCTTATAGGAAATCCGGTAGGCCATTCGATTTCTCCGTTTATTCATAACACATTGGCAGAAAGACTTGGATTCAATCTTGCATATATGACCTTTAAGGTCGAGAAGGGTGAGGTTGCCACCGCGGTAAAGGGAGCATACGCACTCAATATAAAGGGAATGAATGTCACTGTACCGCATAAGCAGGAGGTCATGGAGGCTGTAATTGAGATTGATGAGCTTGCGAAGAATATAGGTGCGGTCAATACGCTTGTGCGCATTGAGGGCGGATATAAGGGATATAATACTGACTATTACGGCATAAAGAGACAGCTTGTATGTGATGGCATTGACATAGCCGGACGTGACGTAATAATTCTCGGGGCAGGAGGAGCTTCAAGAGCAGTTACATTTATGTGCGCCGTCACAGGTGCATCCCGGGTATATCTTTTAAACAGGAGTGTCGACAAGGCAGTAAGTCTTGCAGATGACGTGAATACCTATGTGGGTGGAAAGCGCGTGTATGCAATGCCTCTTGATGGCTACAAGGAGCTTGAAGGATATGGGGGCGGCAGTAAGAAATACATTGTCATCCAGACAACTAGCAAGGGACTGTACCCGGATGTGGATGGAACACCTGTTGAGGATGGCAGGTTCTATGACATGATAGAGGCGGCGGTTGATATAATTTTCAATCCATCTGAGACACGCTTTATGAAGCTTTCAAGGGAGCATGGGGCGAGAGCCTACAATGGACTTGAGATGCTGTTGTATCAGGGCGTTGAGGCATTTGAGCTGTGGAATGATGTCAAGGTTCCGGATGAGCTTTGCAGGGAACTTTATACACTTATGAAAAAAGAGATGGGGCAGGAGTAAAAGCTGATGGAAGAAAAACACAAAGACAATAAGAATATAATTCTCATTGGTTTTATGGGCTGCGGAAAGACAACCTTTGGAAAATGGATAGAACAGAACAGGACAAGAAAGTTCATCGATACGGATGATTTTATTGTCGAACATCAAAAATGCTCTATAAATGACATATTTGCGGAGCATGGTGAGGAATATTTCAGGAATCTTGAGACTGACTGCTTAAGGGAGTTGATATCGGAGAAACTCAGTGATACAGTGATATCTGTCGGCGGCGGACTGCCGCTTAGAGAAGAAAACGGAAGGCTTTTAAGGGAGCTTGGGATGGTTGTGTACCTCAGGGCGCGTGTGGATACACTTGTAAAACGACTTTCGCATGATAAGACAAGACCGCTTCTTGCAGGAGGCAATGTTGAGCAGAACATTACTGAGCTTATGCAAAGACGAGCCGGTATATATGAGAAACGAGCCGATATAATAATAGACACAGATGATGGTTCATTTGAAAAAATGTTTGAAAGGATAGCATACTATGAAAATACTTGTAATTAACGGACCGAACTTAAATTTTCTTGGGATAAGGGACAGAAAGATATATGGAACACAGAATTATGACTATCTTATAAAACTATTGAACGATAAGGCGGCTGAGCTTGGGATTGAAATAGAAACCTGGCAGAGCAACCATGAAGGTGCTATAATAGACAGGCTTCAGGCTGCGTATTTTGAACATGAGAGAGGGGAGCTGGATGGACTTGTCATAAATCCGGGAGCTTACACTCATTACAGCTATGCAATCCGCGATGCGCTTGCTCCGCTTGATTTTCCGAAGTATGAGGTACATATATCGGATATACATTCAAGAGAGGATTTCCGCCATGTATCGGTGACACTACCGGAGTGTACGAAACAGATTGCGGGAAAAGGACTTGAGGGATATTGTATGGCTATGGAGGAAATAGCCGGTTTATTAAGAGAAAGGAAAGATGGTTAGTTTATGGGAGATATACACCCCTATTTGGGCGGGCTGCTTTTACTCGCCTTTATTATAATTGATGCTGTGCTGTATGCGTTTTCGTCGGCACTTCAGAATGTAAATGATTCATTTATTGAAAAAAAGCGTGAGGATGATAATGACAGGAAGGCAAAGAAGCTTGAGCGCCTTGCGGATAATCCCGCTGTACTGTCAAATGCGCTTGATATAACAGTTTTTATAAGCAATGTCGCTGTCGGAGGATATATATTAAGAGCCATTTCAAGGGCTATAGAGAAGGCGGCAAAGGTTCAGTCCATGTGGATAATATTTGCAGTTGCGGTTGTTGTCATTATTCTCCTGCTTGTTGTCGGGGTACTTGTTCCTAAGCGTGTCGGGATGAAATTTCCTGAGAAAACGCTCTACAGGCTGGTCAAGCCGGCTGGATTGTTTATCTATGTTCTCACACCGGTAGCTTTTGTGGTGACGAAGCTTTCTAATCTTGTGCTAAGGCTTATCGGTATCAATCCGCATGAGAAGCTTGAGAATGTCACTGAGGAAGAGATAATCACGATGGTTAATGAGGGACAGGAGAAGGGTGTACTTGAGGAAGGCGAAGCAAAGATGATTAACAATATCTTTGAATTCGGGGATAAGGAAGCGCATGATGTCATGGTGCACCGTTCTAACATTGTCGGTATAGATCAGAACGTCTCACTTGAGGAGGCGTTTAAGATAATGCTCAGCAATAATTTTTCAAGATACCCTGTGTATGATGAGGATATTGACCATATTGTCGGCATGATACATCTGAGGGATGCGATTGTTGCCTATGAGAATGACAAGAGCAATGAACCTGCGATAAAGGACATCAACAAGCTTATGCGTGACGCGTATTTTGTTCCTGAGACACGCAATGTGGACGCTCTTTTTAAGGAGATGCAGGCGAATAAGATTCAGTTTGCGATAGTTGTAGATGAATATGGACAGACCTCCGGTATAATTACCATGGAGGATATTATTGAGGAAATAGTCGGAAATATCATGGACGAGTATGATGAGGAGGAGAAGCAGATTGAGAGAACCTCTGAGGATTCATACGAGGTTGACGGATTGACGCTGTTAGATGACCTTGAGGATTTGTTGGATATCACATTTGATACAGAGGATTATGAGACAGTTAATGGATTTATGATAGCACAGCTGCATAGGCTTCCTGCGGATGATGAGAGCGGTGAGGTAGATTATGGGGGCTATCATTTCAAGGTCTTAGAGGCGAAGAACAGGGTAATCCGTAAGGTAAGAATTACAAAGCTTGAAGGTGAGGAAGACAAGAGTAATGACGACAATACACAGACTGACGAATAATATTCCTGTTATCATAGAAAATCTGCCGGGAGCGAGAAGCATAACCTTTGGCGTGTATGTCGGCAGCGGTTCGCAGAATGAGACAGCTTTAAATAACGGAGCTGCACATGCGATAGAGCACATGCTTTTTAAAGGGACGGATAAATACAGCGCCGGTCAGCTCGCAGATATAATGACGGAGCTGGGCGGTGGCATAAATGCATACACATCGAAGGAAAATACCGTATTTTACGGAAAAGTGCTCCCGGAGGATTTTGAGAGGGCACTTTCTATTATGTCGGATATGCTCTTTAACTCGGTGTTTGACCCGAAGGAATTTTCCAAGGAGAAGGGTGTTATAATCGACGAGATAGACTCCTACGATGACTCGGCGGAGGACATGTGCCACGAGCTTTTGCAGAAGCGGGTCTGGAAGGATAATCCGCTGGGTTTTATAATATCCGGCAGCAAGAGCAATGTAAAGAAGCTCACAAGGCAGCAGCTTGTGGATTTTAAGGAGGCTAACTACACAGCTGACAATATTCTTATATCCGTTGCGGGAAAATGCGATGAAGCGCAGATAATGTCTGTGCTTGAACCTTTGTTTGCCGCTTTGCCGGGTTCGGGCAGGAAGCTTATTCCGGGCAGACCGGAATTTAACAGATGCTTTATTTCAAAATATAAGGACATGGAGCAGGTTCATCTGAACATAGCCTTTGACAATGTGCGAAGCTCTGACGAAGACAGATATGCCATGTACATGATTAACTCAATGCTTGGCGGCAATCTAAATTCAAGACTTTTCCAGAAGGTCCGGGAGGAGAACGGTCTCACCTACAGCATATATTCCTATAACAGCATGTGTGACCTTGCGGGTCTTTTTCATATATATGCGTCCATGAGTGCGGCGCAGACAGAGAGGGTGTATGAGCTTATATTTGACATAATAGATGAGCTCAATGAGAAGGGCATCGATGGGGACGAGCTGTTCAGGCTTAAAAAGCAGACAAAGATAGAACTCGTGCTGGGGAGTGAGGCGGCGAGCAATACGGTACTGAACAATGCCAAGACCTTCCTGTCCACGGGAAGCGTGATATCGCTTGACGAGGCTGTGGAGCACTACAACGCGGTCACATTGGAGCAGTTCAACAGGTGCATAAGGACATATCTTAGAAAGGATAAGTGCAGTGTGTGTCTGGTAGGAAATGTCAAGGATGTGCCGGTTTCTAAGCTCAAGGGACATTGGAGTAACAGCCAGTCTCCCACTTAGAACATGGTTTGACAATGAAAAAAAGATGTAGTATCATCGAAAAAAGATGATACTACATCTTTTTTGTTTGGCGGCGGTGCTGGGACAGTGGTGTCAGACCCCATGTCCCACGAGTTGGGACACGGGGTCTGACACCACTGTCCCAGCACCGATGTAGAGAGCGGAGGTTAATATGGATAAATCAGAAAGAAAAATGACAAAGATAGCGCGTGAGGTCAGCAAGTTCACCGTTCAGACGATGAAGGAGGACGGGATAGGTACGGCTGAGTTCGATTTCATACATCTGGTAAGGCATAATCCCGGCATAACGCAGACGGCAATCCGGGAGCAGCTAAAGCTCGACAAGGGAGCTGCAGCGAGGAGAACGGCAAGTCTTGAGAGCAAGGGCTACCTGGTGCGTAAGGAAAATCCATACGACAAGAGAAGTGCCAATTTGTATGCAACCGGGAAAGCAGAGAAGCTTAAGAACTCAAAGGCATATCTTGAAGGGCTGTATTATGAGTGGCTGCTTGACAAGCTTCCGGAGGAGGAGTGCAACGCTTTCGTGGAAACGCTCGACAAGCTGTATCTCCTGAGCAAAACAGAGAGCAGGGCGGGCTTTCCGAATTTGAGACGTGTAGTTGAGGGTGAGGCGGAATAATGTATTTTCCTCATAAGAATAGGAAGAAGGGAATATAATTATACTATCGCTGAACGTGGGAATATTATAGTCAGAAAAATTTCTTAGAACAGGGCTTGAAAAATGCCGTTCGCAGATGGTATTTCTCATTGACCATGCAGACCTTCAGGATGGGTTTATTCCTTCTAGGAGGTGTGATACCAGGGGCATTGCAGCTCTTGAAGAAATATATGGGGAAGGCTTCAAAATGAAGGGCTCAGGTATCTTGCTGTATATTCCTGTATTATTTGGAGATATTAGATGAGGCAGGATTTGGGTGTCAGCCAGATATAATTTAAAGGAGGTTTCCATGGCGGAAAAAGATAAATCAGAAAAGGATCGCGATGAGATAGAGTCCTTCGGACAGCTATCCTTGTCGGAGAAGGACGATGAAAGTATAAAACTGATTACAATTATAGGTGAGATAGAAGGACATGAGGTGCTCTCTAACAATTGCAAGACAACAAAATATGAGCATCTTATCCCGATATTTGCACGGATAGAGGACAGCAAAAAGATTAAAGGCGCGCTTATAATAATAAATACAATAGGCGGGGATGTATCAGCGGGGCTTGCGCTTGCTGAGATGATTGCGTCGCTAAGCAAGCCGACAGTATCGCTTGTAATAGGGGACAGCCATTCAATAGGTGTGCCGTTAGCCGTTGCCGCAGACTATTCGTTCATCGTACCTACCGGGACAATGCTCATTCATCCTGTGAGGATGAGCGGCACGGTTATAGGGGCACCGCAAACCTATGACTATTTTAAAATGATACAGGATAGAATTGTGAGCTTCATTGAGGAACACAGCAGAGCAGAAAAGGGAAGCCTTGAAAAGATGATGATGAACACCAGCATGTTGTCAAAGGATTTGGGGACAATGCTTGTGGGAAGACAGGCTGTTGAGGCGGGACTTATAGACGAAGTCGGAGGACTTGACATGGCACTGGGCAGGATTAAGGAGCTTTCAGTTTAATTTGACCTCATTGTAAAAAAATGCTATAATTATATTAATTGTGTAAATATGTGGAGGGCTTGTGTTGGAGGCGCTAAAGATTATAGTCAGTGGAATGATTGATGGACTCACGGGATTTATTCCCGTGAGCAGCTCAGGACATTTGTTGATGTTAAAGAATGTATTTGGATTTGGAGAGGGAGACAGCATAATTTTTGACCTGTGTCTGAAGCTCGCAACAATAATTGTGATATTATTTGCTTTCAGGAAGGATGTTGCAAGAATAATAAGGCTTGAGAGCGGAATATATGTCAAGCTTGCTCTTATGATACTTGCGGCGACTGTTTCGACAGGTATAGTTGGGATGGGCTGCAGAAGCTTTGCGGTCTATGCGGCTAAGACGGTCTTTTTTCCCGGAATATTTATGATATTGACAGGCGTTATGCTTTTTGTCACGGACGGAGTGAAGAAGGGCGAGGTCAGGATATCGGATGCAGGCTTCTTTGAGGCTGTAGTGATAGGAGGTGTTCAGGGACTTTCGGTACTTCCGGGATTATCAAGATGCGGTATGGTAATTACCACATGCCTGTTGTTGGGATTTGACAGGAAGCTTACATGGAGATTCTCATTTCTGTGCGCCGTGCCTTCGCTTATAGGTGCTGTGATACTGGATATAATTGACATCGCAAGATTTGGAGTAAATGACGTTGGAAATACAGGATGGTACATATCGGCATCGGTTTTTGCCGTAATAACAGGTTATATAGGGCTTGTTATTCTTAATCAGATACTTAAAAGACGCCGTTTCCGCATACTTTCTGTGTACTGCCTTGCACTCGGCGGCTTTATGCTTGCTTCAATGATAGTCATGCAGCCATAGCAGGCAGGCTTATCGGGACATAACAGTTGATCGCATGATAATATATTGAGTGATGAAAAGTCATATAATAAAAGCTTATGCAATCAGAATATGACATTTATATTAAATTAGAGAAATGGGGTAACAACAATGGCTTCAACCGGGAATACATCATCTGAAAAAAAGAGGACAACACAGTCTCGGAGAACAGCCTCACAGCAGAGGACAGCGGCTTCAAAGCCGGCAGCATCGAAAGGAACGAGGACAAGTGCATCGCGTTCATCATCCAAAAAGAGAAAAAAGAAAAAGGTGAACAGCGCTGCATTCACAGAAGCAGCTTTATTTATTGCACTGGCAGTTGCACTTATCCTGTTTATAAGTAATTTTGGATTAGCAGGTAAGGCGGGAACATTTTTTGCGGCAATCCAGTTCGGAACCTTCGGAATATTTGCATACATATTTCCTGTGGTGCTTGTCATGGGTACGGTGATAATGCTTAGAAAGGGAAAGAACAGCGGAGTTGCAAGGGTCAAGTTCATAACGGCGTTTATTGGTGCGATGTTCGTATGTGCATTCATCGAAATGGTGGGCGGCGGTTACATAAAGCTAGAAAAGTTGTCGGACTACTATAATTTTGAGGTTCCATTGAAGAAAGGCGGAGGTATCGTAGGCGGTGCCGTCTGTTCATTCCTGACACCTGCTGTCGGCAAGGTCGGGACATATATAATAATTATTGTTTTTATCATAATAGCCGTGCTTATTATCTCAGAGCGCTCGATAATAAGAAGCCTTACAAACGGAAGCAGGAAGGTTATCAACACCGCAAAAGACGATATCAACGAATATAAGGAGGAATCGGAGAAAAAGAGAGCTATAAGGCAGGAACAGCAAAGACAGCGTCGACGTTTTGACCAGAAGGTGAGCGGGGTCGATCTGTCAATTGAGATTCCGGGCACGAACAGGAGAAATGATATATTAGGACCGAAGCAGCCGGAGGCTGAGAATATGAGAACCTCAGCGGCAGGAAGGCTTTCAGGTTCGGATGTCACAGAAGTATTTCAGAATGACAGATATTCCGAGAATATTATAGAGATAGATTCCGATGAAAATTCGGATGAGAGTACAGGCGGCATATTTAATCTTCCTAAGTCCGCCCATAGTAAAAGGGATAAATCTGTGGCAGCTAAGATCAATGATATAAGGCCTGTGGTGTCAGATAAGGATAAATCTGCCCGGGCAGCGGATGACAGTCTTTTTGCAAGAGGATATGATAAGCAGGAAGAGTACCATGATATTCATGGCGATGACAGCAGTGCTTATGCGGATGAAGCTTATACGGAAGCCGATTATGCTGATGAAGCCTATAGAAAAGAGTCCGTTGACGATGACCTTGTTGATGATTATGCCGATTACTCACAGGAGCAGACTTCATACAGGAATGAAAGTGATGATTCAGACTATGCTTATGGTGAGCACCTTCAGGAGCTGCCTGAGGACGACGGCTTAGAGCAGTGGCAGAGACAGGAGAAAACGGATGCCGTGGGAAGAACGGTGCTTGAAGGCCTGCAGAAGCAGACACCGGGAACAGGAACGAAGCATGACAGCGCGGGAACAGGCGGAGCTGACAAAGGTGGAACTTCATCAAGTGCTTCCGCAAGAGGCGCACAGCCTGAAAAGACAATGGAGCAGGTCGACGCTGAGATAGATGAGGAGGTAAGACATTCTGAGCAGCTTAGTGAGGAAATTGTCGAAAAGCCTTATGAGTTTCCGCCGGTGGAGCTTCTTCACAGAGGTAAATCGACAAGCTCGACATCACAGAAGGAGCTTCGCGATACAGCGGTTAAGCTTCAGCAGACCTTGTCGAATTTCGGAGTGAGGGTCACGGTGTCCGATGTGAGCTGCGGACCGGCTGTAACGCGGTATGAGATACAGCCTGAACAGGGTGTGAAGGTAAGCCGTATCGTGTCACTCGCCGATGATATCAAGCTCAATCTTGCGGCGGCGGATATAAGAATTGAAGCTCCTATACCGGGCAAGGCGGCAGTCGGAATAGAGGTTCCTAACAAGGAGACCTCGGGAGTTACCCTGAGGGAGCTTATTGAGAGCAAGCCGTTTGAGGAGAGTAAGTCACCGATAGCCTTCGGTGTTGGTAAGGATATAGCGGGACAGGTCGTTGTTGCTGATATTGCCAAGATGCCACATGTGCTTATAGCCGGTGCGACAGGTTCAGGTAAATCCGTATGTATCAACACGATAATTATGAGTATTCTCTACAGAGCCAAACCATCCGAGGTCAAGCTTATAATGATTGACCCGAAGGTGGTTGAGCTGAGCGTGTATAATGGAATACCGCATCTTATGATTCCTGTTGTCACGGATTCTAAGAAGGCAGCTGGCGCACTCAACTGGGCGGTAGCGGAGATGGATGACAGATATAAGAAGTTCGCACAGGCAGGTGTGCGTGACCTCAAGGGCTATAACGCGAAGGTTGAGCAGCTAAAGGATATAGAGGCTGAGGATAAGCCGGCGAAGCTGCCACAGCTCGTAATTATAATTGATGAGCTTGCAGACCTCATGATGATTGCCAAGAATGAGGTCGAGGATGCCATTGTGCGTCTTGCACAGCTTGCAAGAGCTGCCGGAATACATCTTGTAATTGCGACCCAGAGACCATCTGTCGATGTCATCACAGGACTCATAAAGGCGAATGTTCCTTCAAGAATCGCATTTGCCGTATCTTCGGGTGTGGACTCAAGAACCATTCTTGATATGGTCGGAGCGGAGAAGCTTTTAGGAAAGGGCGATATGCTCTTTTCACCGGCGGGATATCCTAAGCCGGCGAGGATACAGGGAGCATTCGTTTCGGATGATGAAGTAAGCGCCGTGGTTGAGTTTCTGAAGGCTAACTGTGGTGAGTCAGGAGGGTATCATGATGATGTTGCCCGTAAGATTGATAATCCGGCTTTCGCAGAAAGCCAGGCGTTCGGAAATGATTACGATGATTATTTTGCTGAGGCGGGCAGATATCTGATTGAGAAGGGCAAGGGTTCAGTAAGCATACTTCAGAGAGTGTACCGCATAGGCTTTAACAGAGCTGCCAGAATTATGGATCAGCTTGAGGAGGCAGGGGTTATGGGACCTGAGGAGGGAACTAAGCCGAGAAAGGTTCTTATGACCATGGATGAATTTGAGGAGCTTCTGCAGAAGCTCTGAAAATAAATGAAAACACATTACATAGTGAGAAGGAGAATATACATGAAAAGTGATATTGAAATCGCACAGAGCGCTGATATGCGTCCAATCAAGGAGATTGCGGCAAGGTTTGGAATAGGTGAGGAAGACCTTGAGCTTTATGGTAAGTACAAGACCAAGCTTTCGGATGAATATCTTAAAAGCATTGAGAGCAATGAGAATGGTAAGCTTATTCTTGTGACAGCAATCAATCCGACACCGGCAGGTGAGGGAAAGACAACAATCAGCATCGGACTTGCTGATGCGCTTAACAGGGCTGGAAAGAAGACGATGGTAGCACTCAGAGAGCCGTCACTTGGACCTTGTTTTGGTGTGAAGGGTGGTGCGGCAGGCGGCGGCTATGCGCAGGTTGTACCGATGGAGGAGCTTAATCTCCACTTTACAGGTGATTTTCATGCAATCACTTCAGCAAATAATCTTCTTGCAGCTATGCTCGATAATCATATCCAGCAGGGAAATGCTCTTCAGATTGACACAAGACAGATTGTGTGGAAGAGATGTCTTGACATGAATGACAGAGTTTTAAGAAATGTTGTTGTAGGTCTTGGAGCCAAGGCGGATGGTTTTGTAAGGGAGGATCACTTTGTCATCACTGTTGCGACGGAGATAATGGCTATTCTCTGTCTTGCAAATGATATGGATGATTTAAAAGACCGACTTGGAAGGATAATTGTAGCATATAATTATGCCGGTGAGCCTGTCACAGCGGCAGACCTCAAGGCTGTAGGCGCGATGGCTGCACTTTTAAAGGATGCGATCAAGCCTAATATGATTCAGACACTTGAAGGAACACCTGCCCTTGTACATGGTGGACCGTTCGCTAATATAGCGCATGGCTGTAACAGTGTAAGGGCAACGAAGGCGGCTCTTAAGATGGCAGATTATGTTGTGACAGAGGCAGGCTTCGGTGCCGACCTTGGAGCTGAGAAGTTCATGGATATCAAGTGCCGTAAGGCAGGAATTGCGCCTGACGCAGTGGTCATTCTTGCAACCGTAAAGGCACTTAAATACAATGGCGGTGTGAAGAAGGATGAGCTTGCCGCACCGAACCTTGAGGCTGTAAAGAAGGGTATTGTCAATCTTGATAAGCACATTGAAAATCTTCATGCCTTTGGTGTGCCGGTTGTTGTAACTCTCAACTCCTTCCTTACCGATACTGAGGAGGAGTATGAGTTTATCAAGAAGCACTGTGAGGATATGGGCTGCGAATTTGCTCTTGCCAGAGTATGGGCAGAAGGCGGAAAGGGCGGCGAGGAGCTTGCGGCTAAGGTTATAAGGACTATTGAAAATAAGAAGAGTGAGCTTAAGTTCACATACGAGCTTGACGCTCCGCTTAAGGATAAGATTGAGGCGATAGCGACGAAGATATATGGTGCAGGCTCAGTGACCTATTCCTCTGAGGCTTCAAGAATGTTAAAGAAGATAGAGAAGATGGGTTATGGAAACCTTCCTGTATGTATGGCAAAGAACCAGTATTCACTTTCCGATGACCCTAATGCACTCGGACGTCCGGAGGGCTTCAATGTAAACATCCGTGAGGTATATGTGAGCGCAGGTGCAGGCTTCGTTGTTGCAATCACAGGAACGGTCATGACAATGCCGGGTCTTCCTAAGGTTCCGGCAGCAGAGAACATTGATGTCGTAGATGATAAGATTGTAGGATTGTTCTAAAAATAGTTAAGTGAGGAATTTTATTAAGATGAAAGATTTTTGTGTCAAAGATATAGTCAGGGCTGTGGGCGGAAGCCTGCTCTGTGGTGATGAGAATGTACAGATAGATAATTTTGCGACCAATTCAGGCAAGGCTGAACCGGGACTTATGTTCGCACCTATTGTCGGTGAGCGCGTCGATGGGCATAAGTACATAGAGAGCGCTTTTGACTGCGGTGCATCAGCGTCTTTGACACAGAATGAGCAGGCTGTTGCAGGCCTGATTGACAAGTGGAGAAGCTTAGGAATACAGCCTAAGCCGATAGTGCTTGCGGAGGATTCCGTGAGGGCTATGCAGCTTACCGCGAAAGAGTATGAGAGCAGGCTTTCGCTTAATAAGGTGGGAGTAACCGGAAGTGTAGGAAAGACAACCACCAAGGAGATGATAGCCTGTGCCCTGTCCGGCGGGCTTAAGGTATTTAAGACCGCCGGGAATGCCAACAGCCAGATAGGAGTTCCTGTTACTATTATGAATATAGCTCCTGATGACGAGGCTGCGGTTATTGAGATGGGAATGAGCGAGAAGGGCGAGATGAAACGTCTTGCCACTCTGCTTTCCCTCAATGCCGCTGTTATGACAAATATCGGCGTCAGCCATATTGAACAGCTTGGCTCACAGGAGAATATACTTCGCGAGAAGTGGCATATAACGGACGCCATCACTGAGGGCGGCTGCATTTTTCTCAATGGGGATGACGTATTGCTGAAAGAGCGTGCAGACCTTTGCAGGAATAACTATGCCGGGGTGTTTGGAAAAGAGGATAACAGGAAGCTTAGGATATGCACATTCGGTCATTCGGCTGACTGCGATTACAGGGCGGAGAATGAGTATTCCGATGAAAACGGAGTGGGTTTTGACATGCTTCATGGCGATGTCAGAATACCGGTCAGGTTAAATGTGCTTGGAGCACATAATGTGAACAATGCACTTGTGGCGCTTGCCGTGGCAGAATTTTTCGGAGTGGATTTAAGAGCGGCTGTCAAAGCTCTTGAGGGCTATACAGGTGTTGCCATGAGACAGCATATAACAAAAAAAGATGGAGCTGCCTATATAGATGATTCTTACAATGCCAGTCCCGATTCAATGAAGGCAGGCTTGAGTGTACTGTGTCAGATGCCGGCGGACTATAGGATTGCTGTCCTCGCAGATATGCTGGAGCTGGGTGAGAATACCAAGGAGTATCACAGACAGGTCGGTGAATATGCCGGTCAGAGCAAGGTCGATGAGCTTCTGCTCTACGGAGAGCTTGCCAGGTATATAGGATATGGTGCTGAACAGTATATAGGGAAGATAAAGCATTTTGATACGCTGAGAGATATCACGGAATATCTTAAGGCGGAGATAAAACCGGGGACAGCGGTGCTGTTTAAAGGTTCAAGAGGAATGAAGCTCAACGAAGTGGTTGATGGACTGCTTGGTTGATAAATAATAGATATGTGGTAGGAATATAATTTAGCTGGACACGATTTGCGACATTCAGGGAGGTTTTACATGATATTAAAGGAATTGATTTCAGAGCTTGATTATACGCTGTACAATGGAAACGAGAATGTTGAGATTACAGAGCTGGTCTGTGATTCAAGAAAGATTGTAAAGGGATGCCTTTTTGTATGTGTGAGGGGAACGGTATTTGATGGCCATACCTTCATAGATGAGGCAATCAGGCAGGGTGCGGCTGCGATTATAACTGAGGAAAAGGTGGAGATTACCGAAAACAGGAAGGATACTGCCTTTGTCGCAGCGGAGGATTGCAGAAATACACTTGCGATGGTGTCGGCGGCATATTTCGGCCACCCGGCAAAGGAGCTTTTCACTATAGGAATTACAGGCACTAAGGGAAAGACTACCACGGCATTCATGGTTCGCGGGATACTCGAAAGATGTGGGTATAAGACCGGACTTATAGGAACAATTGAGATAATAACGGGAGCAAGACATATTGAATCCGCCAATACCACGCCGGAATCCTACGATGTCCAGAGATACTTCAGGGAGATGGTCGATAACGGCTG
>ULPZ01021690.1_pt1 | contig 16738 bp, 10 predicted proteins | sample 1953991 | NCBI WGS metagenome assembly ULPZ01 (sample SAMEA4835642, study PRJEB28245) | human gut metagenome | biome: gut microbiome; material: fecal sample | place: Denmark | collected 2008
ATAGTCCAGTCCGTACTGTTCCCGTTGGGCAATGCATAAAACACTATTTTCGTCGGCTTTTCCCTGTCAAAATCACGCTCTGCCGGTGCATTGATGTGTATCCTTATCCCCGGTTCATACACAAAGGTCGCCACTTTTTCCCCGAAATAAGGACTCTCTGCCAGTTCCGAATAGATATCACAACCTGCCAATGTATTCTTCACTGGTTTCCTGCCATAAACTTGCAAAACACAAAGACAACTCACCCAAAGTGCCAAACAAAAAATCTTACCATTTATACTTTTACTTACCATAAACTTCACTTAGTTAATCACATATCTATCTATCGAATATTTCCCGAATCATCAACCCACACAATTCACCAAGCACAAAGAAAATGAAAAAATAATAGAAGACGGTAAGATTTTCTGTTTTTATATCCACACATCCAGCCAGTTCACTACTTGTCTTTCTTGCCTGCGTTCCACACAAGCAACGCCAGCAAAGCCGACATCAAGGCAGCTCCTATCCAGAACCAGTTGATGTACGTAAAGTCATACACTTCCACACCGTCCACCAACCGTTTGTTTCCCTCTATCAGCAAGCCGCTCATCACGTCCTGCAGTCCAGCACCTATGTAGCTAGCTATGCCCACAATGCCCAGCGCGGCCCCCGATGCGTTGCGCGGTGCTATGTCCACCGCCATCAGGCCACCCAGGAAGCACAGCAGCACGCCTATGCCCGAACCAAACAGCACCATCGCCACAATGTCCAGCCAGAAGTGTACACCCGGTACCAGCAGGAACAGACACAACGCCACCACGTTCATCAGCCCGAATATCAGTGCCGGCACATTCCTGCTTCCGCCGAACAGCTTGTCTGAAATGACACCCGAAAACATCGTACCGATGATGCCGCACACCGAGCTGACCGAAATGATGAAGCTGGCATCCAGCGTCGTATAACCCTTCTGCGCCTCCAGGTAGAACACGCCCCAGCTGTTCACGGCATAGCGGCTGATGTACATGAAAGCGCTGCTCAGCGCCAGTATCCAGATAGCCGGATTGCGCAGCACAGCCTTCTGGGCACGGTTGAAGTCCTCCGCCTCCGAAGCACTCAGTTCCTTCTTCTCCTTAGGCTGGCTCACTGCCGGCAGGCCCTTGCTCTGCGGCGAGTCGTGGAAGAAACGCCACACTATCAGCGCCCCCACCAGTCCGATTGTGCCCGCGCCCAGGAATCCGTAACGCCAGCCCAGCGCGCTCACAATGGAAGCTACCACTATGAAAGTCAGCGCCTCGCCTATGTTATGGCTTGCACTCCAGAACCCGTAGAAAGAGCCCCGCTTCCTGTCGTCAAACCAGCGCGACAGCCCCACCACGCACGAGGCGGCACCCATCGACTGGAACCAACCGCTGATGCCCCACAAAATGGCAAACAGCACAAACGAATGTATGAAACCCAGGCACAGGTTCACCAATGCCGTCACCAGCAGTCCCGTGCTCATAAAGCGGTTGATGTTGCTGCGGTCGGCCAGGAAACCGTTCGTCAGCTTGCCCACCGCATACGTAAAGAACAGCACGGAGCCGATGATGCCCAGTTCCGTTTCCGAAAATATTCCCTCCTCCACAATGGGTTTCTTCACCACATTCAGGCTCAGACGGCATACGTAGTACAGCCCGTAACCCGCTGTGGCCGAAAGGAATGTAGACCACTGCAGCCGTTTCAGCCGGCGCTGCTGTTCAGCCAAAGACTCCCCGTTACAGGGCGCCGCTGGCGACACCCTGTAAAAATCAATGATATGTTTCAGCATGTAATCTTTCCTCCCCCGGTCAGTCGTGCAACTTCTTTTCTTTCAGGTACTCCAACAGCAAGGCCGGACGGTCGGTCTGTATCAGCTTCGCCCCCTGGCCTATGATCCAGCCCCAGCTTTCTTCCGGCTCTCCCAGTTCTACGGCACGGTCATCGTCATGACCGCCGCACAGCTCCGGCCACAGGCTGTTGATAAATATCCGCGCACCACTCTCGCGCACCTTCTTTATCAGCCGCTGCACCTCCGGACCATCATTGTCAAACACCAGTTCAAAAGCCGCCGGCTTCATGTGGGCCAGATAGCCGTCAATAATGGCCTCAGCCCCCTCCTTATGCAGGTTCACCACCGGCATGAACACCATTTTTTCCAACACGTCGCCATGTTCGGCCTTCACTTTCTCGTAGGGATTATCCGACTTCATGATGCACTGCCCCACCGTACCCGTCTTTTCCAATACGGCGTATGCCTCCTGAAAGTAGTCATAACCCTTATCCACGTTCACCATGATTTTGCCCTTACACAGCGTCATCACTTCCTCAAACGTAGGAACCTTATGGCGTGTCTTACAACCAGCTCCATTTTTCAAAAACATTTTTTTTATTTCTTCCAGAGTATAATCACTGGCAAGTCCCTTTCCATTAGTCGTCCTGTTCAGCGTTCTATCGTGCATTACTATCAAATGCCCATCCTTCGTTTTATTCAAATCTATTTCTACCATATCCACTCCCATTTCAATGCAGTTCTGTATGGCCTGCAAAGAATTTTCAGGGGCATTACGCCAGTCGGCACGGTGGGAGACAACCAATACAGATTCAGAAGACGGTTTATTGAAATCATTCAATATATTATTAACTGCCTGTTGAGCATAGTTTCCCCATGAAATTACCAACAAACACACTAAACAAATTATTTTTTTCATAACGCTGAATTCAATTTATTATTTTTCCATATCATTTTTTCGCCCCACATTGGAACATAAGTATTCTCACAATTAATTTTCGAGGCTCTTTCCAAAGCCAAAGGCAAGCTCCACCTGGAATCTTCTATACTGGCATGTGTCAATTCAAGTATATGTGACAACAATACATAATCAGGAATTATCTGTCCGTTTCCTTCACCGATAATCCGATTTTCAGTTAACGCATCTGGTGCATATCTAGGCAATAATATATTAATCCTATTGAAAACGTTCGTAAATTGGGCTGGTTTATAATTTGAATCACCCGTATGCATTAATGTCAAATTTCCGCTATCACTTCCACAATCAATGGAATATACCGTTATAAAATTAGACAAGCCTGAATTATTATGATCCGTTATTGAAGTACGTATAGAAACTTTACCAATTACATAATTAGCTGGACTTATGGAATAATATTCCTGACCATCCTCTCTAAAGTTAGAAAGAACCGGTTTTCCTGCAGCCAACATGGCATCTATCAATTTCGTATTATAATGGTCCTGATGATTATGAGTCAAACAAAGAAAATCCAAATAAGGAGCCAATTTTTCTGCCCAACGGTGCATAATATCTATACCAAAACAGCATGAAGGTGTTTTTATCACATAGCCCATGTTGTATAACAACCATATATGTGTCGACCCATCTTCCACCTTATCATTCTTAATGTCATTTAAGACTCTATCAAACGCATACCGATAAAAATAGAGGAAAGCATCATATTTTTCCTGATTTTCCGAAGTCTGGTCTACGCTTTTCAGATAATTCTCAAAATAATCAGCAGAACATTGGTCTGCATATGACTGTATTTCGTCAAAGACAAGAGACCTATTATTATCCAACGGTTGTCTCTGCAATGGAGTAGTTGCCCACAAAGCTTCAGCCAGACTCTTACCAGCTTTCTGCTGTGCTGTTAATTCCTCACTTCCAGGATCAGGAGGCGCTATTTGGCCACCCTCATCACCACCACATGATGATAATAATCCTACAGATATAAATAATATAGCAAATACAAACTTCTTCATAGCCTAATTCTGATTTAAAAATTGCTTTTGTATTTTCTCAAAACTCATCCTTACCTGTTTTGGTGTCAATCTAACCTTTTTTATATATCTATCTTTTGTAGCCTCATACATGAATGCACCTCGATACCCTGTTTCCTGCAACAAACCCACCAATTCTTTCCAATTAATATCACCTTGTGTCGGCAACCAATGAGATTCATTCTTAAAATCATAGTCAGAAGCATGAATTGTCCCAATATATGTTCCAAGCACTTCTATAAAATGCCGCAATGTACCACCAAAATAATGATTGGTATCAAAACAAACTTTCAAACCAGGTATATCCTCAACGATAGATAACAATTCCTCCGGTGTATTACCCAAACAAGTCCGAGGCAAATTCTCAATACAAAGCTGTAGCTGGAGACTATCAGCACAATGTTTCAAATAGCCTATAGACTCCTTCGCTTTTTGCAAACGCATTTCTCTTTCATCATCAGCTATTGGTTCTGAGCTCGGATGTAAAACCAATCTCTGAGGGTTGAACATGGCTGCCTGTTTAATCATTTCCGACATAAACGCCACATTGACTGCTCTCAACGAATCATCCAAGACAGAAATATCGAGTGTTCTGGAAAAAGGTAAATGAATAGACCATACCTTTATTCCCGCACTGTCAACCATTTGCTTCATTTGATAAATACGATTACTCACTTCTGCTGGCGGAACACCCCGATAGCATTGATTAAAAGCTACCTCTATATAATTGATTCCCTCACCTTTTGCCTCTTTAAAATCTGCGGTTGTTGGATTCTTCCATAAAGCTGAAGTAGTGCCAACCTGATAATAAAATTCTTGCGAGACAACATATACAGGAACCATCAGAATGCACATAAGAAATAAGAATTTCTTCATTTGCTTAATTTTTTAGTCAGGAATTATCCAAAAAAGAATAATTCCCGACTTATTATCAAATTAATACAGGTTTGTACCATGTATATTGCCTCCACGACAACTCCAAGTAGAAGTTTCTGGGCCTGCAAATACAGGAATAGCCGTCATATTACCACCAATATAGCTAACATAGAGTTTTTTATCAGGTCCTACGGTCATTCCCGCCATAATCTTCGCATTATCACCCGTAGCATCTGTTACCATTTTCCATGCTTCCGTTCCCGTAGCCGAATCTATTGCATAAATCATTCCGGCAGAAGTTCCAAAATAAATTATACCCTTTTCATCCAATACAGGAAAACAATAGGTCAATGCCGAACCACCGTTAAACTTCCACTTCAGAACGCCCTCTGCACTGACTGCATAAAGAGATTTTCCTCCTTTATCAACAAAATATACAGAGCCATCCTTACCTACAACCGGTGCATACGCATCGCCATTGGCTGCGACACTCCACTTCACTTGTCCGTCTGCCGTATTGACAGCCACCAAACCGCCGCCACCAATCTGTGCAGCATAAAGTGTACTACCATCAAGCGCAAAAGAACCAATCTCAGTAACGGATGCTGCTGTTTGCCACAGCTGTTCACCCGAAGCATCAAAAGCATAAATAAAGCTTCTTGTACCCACATATACCTTGCCATCCTTATCTATTGCCACTGCACCAGCCTTGTTGTCCGTACCTTCCAGTTGTTTCGTCCATACAGCTGTTGCATTGGACGTATTAACTGCATGAAGTACATTATCACCATCCAAGATATATACTCTGCTTCCATCCGCTGTTATAGCAGGGAAACAATCCAAGTTTTTATTTTTAGCTCCTGTCTCATACACCCACTTTTGTGTACCTGTCGGAGTCACCGCATACAGTCTGGCATCACGTGCAGCCTGATAAATCACATCATCAGGACCAACAGCAGCCCCACCACCATACGTAATACTTGAAATAGCGAACGTCCACTTCTTTGTTCCAGATGCCGCATCAAAAGCATTCAAATCACCTACCTTATTGGCTGTAGGCAAATAGAATGTTTTTCCATCACGTGAGAATACAGCATTAGAAGTTTTCACATAACCGGTGGTAGCATTCCAAGCACTAGCTATTACAAACACGGCTACTTCAGCCATTTCCTTCTGCCCATCTGCATACGTCACTTCCAGTTTTAACAAATACTCACCGCCAGCCGTATACACCTTTTCAACGCTTGCGCCACTACCTTGCGTTCCATCACCAAATGTCCATGACACGCTTTGCACATCACCCATAAAATACATTTCATTGTAAGAAAGTACTAATGACTCACCTGCAAGAATGTAATTCTTTAGACCTACGACCGGCTCTACCGACCCTGGAGTTACCTTTGCCGTCACAGCCTCAGATTCACCACCTACATATACAGCCTGCAAGGAAACTGTATATTCACGTCCATTCTCCAATCCTTGGATAATATACAATTCAGTATTCGCATCATTTATTTCAATCACTCTGTCATCTGGCTGCACTGTAAGTTTATACCCCTGCAAATTCTCAGCAACGGGTTTACTCCATGTCAGTTTTGCCTTTCCATCACCAGCTATCGCTGCAAAATCAACAGGCGGCAACTTGGAAGATACAGGAGTAGCTTTTACCGAAACCTTACCAGAACGCTTATCTCCATATATTGCCTGCACAGCGAAAGTATAAGATTCTTTATTCTTCAATCCCGTCACTGTTACCGCAGTTTCTTTTTCCAAAGTCATATTTCCACCACTTACTCCTGAAGAAGAGGGTGTCCATGATACATAATACCCCGTAGGCATAACCTGGGAGGGCGCTTCCCATGACAAACTCACAGCCTCATCCTTCGGTTGTACTGTCAGGTTTTCTATCTCATATAAATCCCAACTTGCCTGTGGCAACTCATCTTCACATGCCATCATTGTGAAAGCAGCCAAAAGCAAAAAACTATATATTATTTTTTTCATTATTGAAAATCTCCTATTCATTAATTTGCATTGTCATAACCCGGATTCTGCCACAGAATTTCCGAATTTCCTATTTTCTCAATTTCATTCTGTGGTATAGGGAATAGCAGCTGATAATCCTGAATTTCAAACCCTTCAGTTCTCATTGCTTCCTTTGCATAACCCATACGTACCAAATCAAACCAACGATGCCCCTCATAAGGGAATTCTCGCTGTCTTTCATCCAAAATTGCCTTTCTGAAATCAGCCTGATTAGTCACATCTGCCGCAGTCAGTTTATCCAGTCCAGCCCGCTCACGTACATCATTCAACTGCTTCAATGCCACCGATGAAGCCGATGCATCATAACCTATTTCATTCAATGCTTCTGCATACATCAGTACCACATCTGCATATCGCAGTAAAATCTGATCATTACCAACTACGTTATATGTAGAGCTCTTGGTATCCATAAACTTAGGCATCAGACAAACATTAGTAGCAGCAGAAACATAAGTAATCAATGCTTTGCGTGCATCACCATTTTCATAACAATTCAACAAAGCAGCAGACTGATTGGTATCATCGGTCAAATTTGTAATGTTAAACCAATAGCTATGTCCTTCACCCTCAACCTCTTTATTAAATCTAACAGCAAAAATGATTTCTCTATTCATTTTGTTATTGACATCAAACACGCTTTCTATCGGTTGTACCAATTCATATTTTCCTAACAACTGTGACAGGACATCACGTGCTTCCTCCCATTTATGAAAAGTCAGATACACTTTGCCCAGCAAGGCTTTGGCTGCTCCCAACGTGGCACGTCCCACATCTTCACCGGTATATGATTCCGGCAACATATTATCATCTACGATAGCCTTCAAATCGCCAGCAATAAAATTAAACATTTCTTCATCAGTACTACGGCGAGTCTTCAAAGCTTCTTCTACCGTGACAACAGTACGAGTCGTAGGTACACCACCCCATATCCGATACATGTTGAAATAGGTCAACGCACGAATGAACATGGCTTCCGCCTTATACTGTTTCTTCAATCCTTCATCAAATTCTACACCATCAATTTTATCAAGCACAAGATTACAGCGGTACACATTATTATTGAAATTAGCCCAATAGTCATCCAATATACCATTAGACGGTTTTTCACTAAAATGGTCTATATCATAACGGTCTTGCGTACCTGCTGTAGGTGCACTCAAATTGAGGTTATCACTTCTATACTCACAACACTCAGTATAGAAATTTACTTGAGACTGTAATTTAGAATAACAGCCAACCACTGCTACATTAAAATCACTGGCTGTCTTATAGACTTTATCAGTCACTACACTGCTCGATGGCTCCATATCAAAGAAGCTATCAGTACATGATGTCCACAACAGCGATGCAACCAGAAAGAATATATAATTAACTTTTTTCATAACATTATACCGAATTTATTAGAATGTAACATTAACGCCAAACATAAATGTCCGAGCAAGCGGATAAGTACCATAGTCTTCACCTGGAGTTAAAGCACTATCAGGACGAGCATTTACTTCCGGATTATACCCACTATATTTGGTAAACGTAACCAAATTCTGTCCAGAAACATATATCCTCATCTTCTCAACATAAAAATGACGTGTCCATGTTTCAGGCAAAGTATAACCCAATGCTACATTTTGAAGGCGTAAGTAAGAACCATCTTCCAAATGCCAGGTTGATGTTCTGCCGTTATATCCAGTCTGCTTTCGATTGGCTTTATTTACCAGTCCATTACCCGGATTGGATTCACTTTGCCAACGATCCAAAGCAATGGTCGTTCCATTCACATTTCCCTCCATATTATCAATATAACGACGATTCAGATTTAAAATCTTATTGCCATAAACTCCTTGGAAATTAATATCAAAGTCAAAGCCTTTATACCACAACTTACCACCAAACCCATATGTAAACTTAGGCATATAGTTCCCTACTACAGCACGGTCCTTATCCAAATCCAGCACACCATCACCATCTACATCTACAAAACGGAAATCACCTACCTGCGTATTATCAAAATGAGGATATTTCTTCAAATCTTCCTCTGTCTCGAAAATACCATCCTGTACCAGCAAATAATAATTTCCGATAGGCTGTCCAACTTCTGTTATATAATAAGCATGTTCTACACTTCCCGAAGAGATTATTGGTGCATTACCTGGACCCAGTGCTTTAACTTCATTGATATTCTTTGCCCAGTTTGCATTAAATGAATAGCCAAAATCATTCGTAAAATGTTTTTGTGAAGTCAAACCGATTTCCCAGCCCCGGTTATTTACTTTACCAATATTCATCAGTGAAGTACTGTAACCAGTCAACAAAGGAACAGGAACATTCAACAACATATCAGAAGTATTAGTATTATAATAGTCAACCGTCACACCCAACAGGCCGTTAAACATCTGCAAATCAACACCGGCATTCACCATTTTATTTTTTTCCCAACTCAAATCATCGCGTTCGATATTGTCAGGTTTGTAACCATAAACAAGACCTCCTTGTCCCGTTCCCAAAATATAATTATCATTAGACATCGTTGCCAGATGTTCGTAATTACCAATCTGAAAATTACCAGTTACACCATAGCTCACTCTCAGCTTCATATCATTAATGAAAGATAAAGCTTTTTGTTTCTTAAAGAAATCTTCCTCACTGATACGCCATGCAGCTGATGCTGAGGGGAAATAGCCCCAACGGTTGTTCTTACCAAATCGAGAAGAACCATCGGTACGAATAGCAGCCGACAACATATATTTACCAGAATAGCTATATTGTACACGTGCTAAATATGAAGCAATAGACCATTGTGTTTTATCTGAAGCTCCTTTAGTTACCGTACCACCTGAAATCGTTTGAATATAATCATTAGGATAATCCGTTGCTGTCACATTATTGCTTTTAGCCGTTTCCTTCTGAGCCGACTGTACCAGAATAGCAGTCAAATTATGTTTTTCTTTAATCGTAGTCGTATAAGTCAACTGATTTTCTATCAACCAATTAAAATAAAAACTTGAAGAACTATAACCTTCAGGATTAGATGGTGAATCATAATAATCCTTTCCTTTCAAAGGTAAGGCCGATTGGCGATATTTATCATTATGCGCACCATAGTAATCTCCACCGAAAGATATTTTATAAGATAATCCCTTAAACAATTCCAACTCAGCATAAACCTTACCAATGATAGACATCCTATCAGTAACATTAGACTGTAAATTAGCCATTGCTACCGGATTCAATATTTCATTATGCTGATAATCTGTACCTATACGCCAATAACCATTTCCCTGATAGTTATAACTGCCATCTGCATTATAAACCGGCCATACAGGTGGCATCATCAAAGCTGATTGCACTACTCCACCTGCACCAGAAGCATCAACACTATTTGAAGTAGAATATGAGGGAGCAAAATTTACACCAAATTTTAAACGCTTATATTTACCATCCAAATTCATTCGCATACTATACTTCTTAAAGTCAGAATTTATAATAATACCTTCTTTACTCATATAGTTACCCGAAACAAAGTAGTTGATACTTTGCGTCTTACCAGACAATGAAATATTATGTCCAGTTGTACCGGCTGTACGGAAAATGGCATCCTGCCAATCCGTATCAGCCAATCCGGGTTGACCTTCCAAATAAGGGAATAATTCTGCGGGAATCTGGTGATAAGATTTGGGGCGAACGCTATTAGGGTCATCAGGAGAAGCACCCGGAACTTCGGCCAAATATGCATTATTATGTCCATCTCTTGCAAACTCTGCAAACTGATAGGCGTTCATCATAGGCAATTTTTTTGAAACATTCTGAATGCCATAATAGCCATCATATTGTACTGTAAGTTTTTCCGATGTACCTTTCTTAGTAGTAATCAGAACAACACCGTTAGAACCACGGCTACCATAAATAGCTGCCGCTGACGCATCTTTTAGCACCTCTATTGATTCAATATCATTAGTATTCAAGTTGGCAAAACCTCTTTCCATAGGCACTCCGTCAACAATATAAAGCGGGTCACTTCCTGCATTTACCGTACTGATACCACGTACTCGAATACTTACACTCCCTTCCGGATTACCACTGGGTGTAGTCACCTGCACACCTGGCATTTTACCAACCAATGCCTGACGAAAGTCTGTTGCCGGATTATTAGCCAAAGCTTCTGCCTTTACTGATGACACAGCTGTAGACACATCACGCTTCTTTTGCACGCCGTATCCCACAACCACCACCTCGTCCAGCATTTCCGAGTCTTCCTGCAGCACTACCTTTGCCAACTCTTTACTACCCGCTTTAAACTCCTTCGGTTGATAGCCAATGTAAGAAATAGAAATAACAGCATCGTCAGGCACATCGTTCAAGAAATAATTGCCATCAATATCCGTTATCACTCCATTTGTCGTTCCCTTTACCAATACATTAGCACCAATAACCGGTTCACCCGCCTCATCTACAATGACACCACTTACTTTTCTTACCTGTTTCTGTTGGATACTCTGACTGCCCCTACGCGAAATAACAATCATCTTGTTCTGCAACTTGAATTCCAAATTCTTGGGAAGAACGGCCTTAAGGACTTCCTCTATGGAGGCACCCTCGAATGTACGGGTCACGGCACGGCTGCCGCTAAGGTCGTCGTTGTTGTACATAATGGAGAAACCAGTCTGTTTTTCCACTTCTTTCAGCACACCGCTCAAGGGAGTTTCCTTGAACTCTTTTGTCACCGACTGGGCTTGGATTGTAATTCCACCCATCGCAAACAGCGAAAGGAATACCAGTCTGCGGACTGTCTTACGATAGTTCATACAATTAGATTTTTATTACCACAATTTATAAAAAAACACATTACTCTCTAAATCGGGTAAAAGGCAACAAAAGAATATTGAGGTCCACAGGCTGTAAAACATCTGACGACTTAGCGAATATAAATATCCCGGCCGTCAACGGTAATGTCTACCCGGATTATCCGGGAAAGTGCTGCCATTACATCGTCCACTGTCTCACCATTGCGCACTGATATGCGCAGGTTCTTGCCTGCCAGCGAATCGGTCTGCAAGTGGAAGTCCACATTGTAGTGCCTTGCCAGTTTGGGCAGCAGTTCACCCAGCGTAATGCGGTCGTACTCAATGCGACCTTCGGTCCAGGCATTGCTCTGACCGGCATCCACACGGGTTTTGGTCAGACGGCCTGACGACTTCAGCATGCTTACCTGCTCACCGGGATTCATCTCCACCGCACCTCCGGCATGGCGGAACTCAATCTTTCCTTCGAGCAACGTGGCCTGCACAAACTCATCGTCAGCATAAGCAGCAACATTGAACTTGGTACCCTTCACCACGATGTCGCACGCACCGGTGTTTACCGTAAACTCGCTTCCGCCTTGTCGGGTGACCTCAAAATAACCTTCACCCGTTATCTGCACCCGGCGGTCCTTCTTGTCAAAGTCAGCAGGACAGCGCAATGCGGAACCCGAATTGAGCCATACCACCGTGCCATCGGCCAGCGTCAGCTTACTCCTTTCACCTTTAGGGGCCTCAAAAACAAAATATTTTTCCGTGTCCTGTCTGAAAGCATCCATGACCAGCCTGAACGAGAATGCCGCTACGCAAATCAGCGCCACAGCGGCTGCCAGATACCAGAAGCGTGTATGCGCAGGCTTGCGACGGCCCTGACGGAGTTCCATGCGGGGCTTATCCACCATACGGGCCTGCAGGTTCTTCCAGCCCTCGGCTATCACGCTGTCATCCTGTCTTTCGGTCAGCCATTCCTGTTCCCACCGGCGAAATATAGCCATGTTTGAGCTGTCCCTATTGATAAACGCATAGAGACGGGCCTCATCGGCTCTACTTATCTTGCCGTCGAAATACAAAAAGGCCAATTCACGAAAATCATCTGTTTTTTCCATTTCCTCTTACTTATTAGATAAAACAATCCAGTATTTTTTTACCCAACCCCCTTCGGCGAAAAAAAATGCGGAAAGTGGTGTTTTCCATTATTCAGTACAGATTTCCTGTTAATATTCAACACATTAAGGAATATATTAAAATTGCAAACCGACAGACGTCAACCGGATATTTCTCCTTAAAATACTGTTCAAATGACTCCAGCGCACGCTTGATGTGCTTCTCAACGGCAGTGGTCGATATGGCCAAGCGTTCGGCTATCTCCCGATTTTTAAGTCCCTGCCTGCGGCTCATCAGAAAGATTTCGCGCGAACGCGGCGGCAACTGCTCCAGTACCTGCGGTATCTGTGCCACCAGTTCCTTATATAGCAACGACATTTCAGCATCCGGACTGAAATCTAAATTATAAAGCCGTTCTTCTCCATCAAGGTTCGCCAACCAGTCTACCGAATGAATGTCAACCACGGCCTGCCGTTTGAGATAATTGAGGCAGTTGTTTCGTACCATCGTAAACAATAGTGCGGATAAGGAAACAGCCTCCAGTATCTCTCGCTTCTCCCACAGGCGGGCAAAGGAATCCTGTACCAAGTCCTCTGCTACCGCATAGTCGTCTACAAAGCGTGAAGCATAACCCAGCAAACGGCGATAATACTTGTTAAACAAATAATGAAATGCCTGTTCGTTACCTTGTTTAATCCCATCAAGAAACACTGTTTCGTCTTTAAGGTCCATTTCTTAGTGCTTTTTTAGAAAAACAGTCTCATATAGTACAACACGGACTGCAAGGCATTACATCAAGAAAAAACGCAAAATCATCAGGCTGACATCGCAGCCCAATCTATGGCCATCCAATCACCGCATATGAATCCGATGCACATGCCCAGAACAACTGTCGTCTATATTCGTGTGAGCAAAGATACGTAATTTAATAACAACCCGGCAATAGCCATCCGAAAGTTTTACAGAAATGTAATATTGACGAAGGAACTACAGACATCGACATCACCCCCTCCCAAACCATGTTTTGTTCGTTCCTCCTTCGTTCCTTGTTCGTTCTTTCTTCGCTTTTGGGTACCTTTATTCGAAGGAGTAACGAAGCAGATGCGTCTGAGAAGCGATTGAGGTAGGTAAGAAGGGGTATTTGAGAGAAAAAGTGCGGGAAGGGCCGAAATGATAAAATAGTTGAACAAAAAGTAAGACAGGATATATGCAGGGGGTAGCGGAATGAGCCAACTGGACAGCAAAAGGCTGACTTTCGGCTATGGCCAGCGAACAGGCCGGAACAGGGAGACAGTGACGACATAGGGATAAAAAAACGATTTTTTCATTCGCTTATGCCACGATATTGCATAGGCATACTTCTAGCTTTGCAGCATAAACTTGAATGTTATGGAAAAGACATCGCTCATGCAGAACATACGAACAGCCGCCTCGAAATTGAAAGGCTGTAAGTTGAAACGTCAGAACCTGCTGGCTCCCGTACTGGACAACATCCGCCAGGAGCTGCAACTGGCATCGAAAGAAGAGGTCATGGTGCTGGTGGTTATCTTTGACCGGCAGTGCTCGCTGCGCAATACGGACCTGGACGACCTGTCCAATTACCTGGAGTGTTCGGCACTGGAGGCCATGGAGCTGCTGCCAAGCATCAGTGCCCTGCAACAAAGAGGCTACATCATGGCCGAAAACAAAAGGGAAAAGCTGATTGCCCGCAAGGAATTCATGCTGCGCCCGGAGGTGTTCAACAGTCTGGTTGAGGGTAGTCCGGTAAAGCCTTACCAGGAAAAGGAACAGCAGGTCTTCGACCAGTTCGACCTGTGCGCAGCCGTACACGAGCTGATAGAGGAACGTACCAACGAGACAATGGAAACCAGTCAGGTAATGAGTATGACCGAACAGATAGAAAACGAGCACACCGACCTGCCACTGGTGAAGGAACTGCGGAAACTGGTGAAGGATACGGCCGACCGCGTTTTGTTCTACGAGATGTGCAAGGACTTTACCAACGACTGCAACGGAGGGCATTCGGACCTGAACAGTACGCTGCAGGACATATTCGACCGCATCATGGACCGGGTGCGGATAAAGAAGTCCATCATGGAGGAAAGCCACTGCCTGCTGACGCTGAAGCTGGCGGAACTGCGCGAGCAGTCGGAGCTGCACCTGTTGCCCAAAGCTCTGCACCTGCTCTTCGGCGAAGCGGCATCGGCCTTTGTGGAAAAGAACAGCGGGCTGGACCGCTACGAGTTTGTGGACAAGGTGCATGACATGGCGTGCGACATACCGAAGCGGTTCTTCAAGTATGAAGCCGGCAGGGCACGGCAAAAGGTACTGAGACTGGAGGAAGAGAATGCGCAGCTGGAGATGTTGAGGAAACTACGCATCCTGCTGCCCGACATTGACGACCGTTTTCTTTTTTACCTGATATGCTACGAAAAGAGCGACCAGGACACGTATTACGTCAACCAGTTGCAGATTATATACACCAAGAAAGACGCCATGCAAGTGCAACGGAAGCTGAAGGAACAAACACACGTGCTGCAAACGACGGGACTGGTGGAACTGACGGCAAACAATATGGCAGACCGGAGTGAACTGGTACTGACGGATAAGGGAAAGGAACTTTTCCTGGAGGAAGACGCCGACCTGTTTGAGGAGAACGCACCGACACAGAGCCTCATCACCCCGGAGCAGATAGGCATGAAGCGGCTGTTCTTTGAGCCGGGGCTGGAAAGGCAACTAATGACCCTGCGCAGCAGTCTGAACGACAGCAACTACCGGTCGCTGTGCCAGCGGCTGAAGAGTAAGCAGCTGCCCACGGGCATAGCCGTGTTGCTGTACGGGCAGCCGGGAACAGGAAAGACCGAGAGCGTGATGCAGATAGCCCGCGCAACGGGACGCAGCGTGATGCACGTCGACATATCGGCCACCAAGACCTGCTGGTTTGGCGAAAGCGAAAAGCTCATTAAAGGGGTGTTTACCCAATACAGGCGACTGTGCGAGAAGAGCAAGGTGAAACCCATCCTGCTGTTCAACGAGGCCGACGCCATATTCTCGAAACGAAAGGACAGCAACAGTAGCAGTGTGGCACAGACGGAGAATGCCATTCAGAACATCATCCTGGAAGAGATGGAGACGCTGGACGGCATACTGATAGCAACAACTAACCTGGCTACCAACCTGGACAGTGCCTTCGAACGGCGTTTTCTGTTTAAAATCCGCTTCGACAAGCCCACCGTGGAAGCCAAGGCACGTATCTGGTGCGACAAGCTGCCGGTGCTGACGCCTGCCGAAGCAGCCACACTGGCGGCACAGTATGACTTCAGTGGGGGCGAGATAGACAATGTGGTGAGAAAGGTGACCATGGAGGAAATCATCGGTGGGAAAATGCCGTCGATGGATATGCTGACACGCATCTGCGGGGAGGAGAAGATAGAGAAGAAGACGGCGAGAATAGGGTTTTATTAAGGACGGAGGAGCGAAAGGAGTTAGAAGGAGTTATCGCCCGCAGAGGGGGCTGAGGGGCTAAAGGCCGATAGCCTGGGGTGTATGCTGGCATACTTTTCGCAAAAGAATTGGCTTAACGACTTAACTCCTTCTAACTCCTTCAGTTTCTGCAAGGCTGCTTTCTATTCTTCGGATTTTTCTTATTTTTAAATAAAACAGGAGGCAGCTCGGCAAAGTCAAATTCGAAAACACAGTTTTCATTTGCCTTTACTCTCGCCTTTCACTATTTTTAGATAAAATAAGAGGCGCCTCAGCATAAAAAACAAACAAGCTTGTTTTTTCTACATTCGGCTTTTCTTATTTTTAGATAAAACAGGATGCAGCTCGGCAAAGTCAAATTCGAAAACACAGTTTTCATTTGCCTTTGCTCTTGCCTTTCGCTATTTTTGGATAAAATAAGAGGCGCCTCAGCATAAAAAACAAACAAGCTTGTTTTTTCTACATTCGGCTTTTCTTATTTTTAGATAAAACAGGATGCAGCTCGGCAAAGTCAAATTCGAAAACACAGTTTTCATTTGCCTTTGCTCTCGCCTTTCACTATTTTTGCCCAAAGGGAAATAACGTACTTAAGTTCTGATTTAATATTTCACTGGAAGTTAAGAAGTTATAGAAGTTATCACTT
>ULPZ01075352.1_pt1 | contig 16641 bp, 9 predicted proteins | sample 1953991 | NCBI WGS metagenome assembly ULPZ01 (sample SAMEA4835642, study PRJEB28245) | human gut metagenome | biome: gut microbiome; material: fecal sample | place: Denmark | collected 2008
GCTGTAGTAACGCTCATAAGGAATGTTTACAACCCAGGCCTCCTCCGTGTCCATTTCCGAAAGGATTCGGAGAAAATCCGGATTATAAAAATCACTGTAGGTGTACATGCCTCCGCTGGAATCGAAAACCCGTTCACTGCGGTCAAAATACAGACAGATCGTTTCGAAGGAGTACAGCTGAGTGTACGGAGAAATATCATTGATCATACGGGAAAAATAATCGATGGTAGGATCCGGTGAAACGAGGATGTGGTTTACGGAGGCAAGCTTTGCGATAAAAACAGAACCTACCTTCATAACGGAAAAAGTATTTTCGATATTGGAATAGGCAGCGTCTGCCTTCGCCTCCAGCTGTTCCTTTAACTGCAGACTGTTCTGCCAGATGTTTAAGAGTGTGGAAACAAAAAACAGGATCGTGGACAATAGTGCCAGAATAAAAAAACAGGAAGAAAAGTGTCTCGAGCGAATGATATTTTTCAGCTTTTTCTTTTGCATGGAACGATCGAATGATATCAAAACAATTGCCTCCCTTTGATTGGTTCTGACACCATTATACCGAAAAAATGCACAAAGCAAAAGAAAGGGAGTGCAAAAATGGATAGCAAAAATCTGATGAATCTGCAAAAAATAAAGTCAAAAAGTTGCAAAAAGTCAATAAAGGGGGTGATAGATCAAGGCTTTTTTGAAATCGTTATAAATGTAACAAAACAGGTCGGATTTTTTAATTTTTAACAGAGCTGTGTTTTTATATAATGACCTCAGAAACGGAAACAAAAAAACGCAAAGGGGCTGCAGCCACCAGGCGGGCAGCATTTACGGAACAGGACTGTTTCAGAAAAAAAGAGAGGGAGGAAGGTACATGACGGGAAAGAGGGAAAAAACCGCAGCACTTTCAAAGGGCCGACAGCAGGGGGGCCTGCAGAAGGCAGCACTGTATTTCTGGAAGCATAAATATCTGTATCTGATGCTGCTTCCGGCGATTCTGTATTACATCATTTTCTGTTACGTTCCGATGTACGGCGTAACAATTGCATTCAAGGATTTCAATCCGATGCTTGGAATCTGGAAAAGTCCGTGGGCGGGGACGGAAATGTTCCAAAAGCTGTTTGGAATGGAAAAGTTTTATTCCGTTTTCTGGAACACGATCCGGATCAGCCTGATCCGACTGATTTTCGGATTTCCGTTTCCGATTATCATTGCGCTGCTTTTAAATGAGCTGCGGCTTGGAAAGGTAAAACGGGTCATCCAGACAGCGATTTACATTCCGAATTTTATTTCCTGGGTCGTTCTGGGCGGTATTCTGACAAGCCTGTTATCGATGGATTCGGGTATTGTCAACGGCGTCATCAAGGCGCTCGGCTTTGCACCGATCGGATTTTTGACAGATGAAAAGTATTTCGTCGGCACGATGGTCGTTTCGATGATCTGGAAAACGTTCGGCTGGAACACGATTATCTATCTGGCGGCGATCACCGGAATCGATCCGCAGCTGTACGAGGCGGCGACCGTGGACGGGGCGAACCGGTGGCAGAAGCTGTTACATATCACATTGCCGTGTATCCGTTCTATTATTATCGTTGTGCTGATTACGAGAATCGGCGGACTGATGCAGGCGGGCTTTGAACAGATTTTCGTATTGTATCATCCAGGCGTATACGGGACGGCGGATATCATCGATACCTATGTATACCGGATGGGCTTGCAGGAAGGCAAATTTGAGCTGGCGACAGCGGTCGGCTTGTTTAAATCCGTGATCAACTTTGCACTGGTTGTCATTGCAAACAAGACAGCACGCATGGCAGGAGAGGAGGGAATTTACTGATGAGCAGGGAAAAGCCGAAAAAAATCAAGGTTTCTGTCGGCAGCAGGATTTTTGACACAGTAAATCTGATTTTTCTGATTCTGCTGGGGCTGACAACCTTTTACCCGTTCTGGGACTGCCTGGTTGTTTCGTTTTCCTCGCTGAAAAGCTATCTGGCGACGAACATCCATTTATGGCCGGACGAATGGTCGTTTGAAGGCTATGCCTATATGTTAAAAAGCTTCGATCTGTGGAGATCGTATGCGAACTCGATTTTTATCACGGTTGTCGGCACACTGATCAACATGCTGATTACGACGATGGCGGCGTATGTGCTGTCGAAAAAGGATTTAAAGGGACAGCGGTTCTTCATGTTTCTGGCAGTGTTTACGATGATGTTTACCGGCGGAATTATTCCGACCTACATCGTTGTAAAGGATCTGCATCTGATGAATTCGCTGTGGGCGATGATCCTGCCGTCGGCGGTCAACACCTACAACCTGATTATTTTAAGAAACTTCTTCTTGGAGCTTCCGATGGAGCTGGAGGAAGCGGCGCTTTTGGACGGATGTACGGAGATCGGCGTATTGTTTAGGATCATGCTTCCGATTTCCAAACCGGCGCTGACGACGGTGACGCTGTTTTATGCAGTCGATCACTGGAACGACTTTTTCTCGGCGATTATGTATATCAATAAGAAAGAAGCATGGCCGCTGCAGCTGTTTCTGCGGTCGATGCTGTTTCAGAATGACGCAGCATATTCCAGCGGCGGAGAAAGCCTGTTTTTATTAGGACAGCCGATGAAGATGGCGGCTGTGATGCTGGCAATTATTCCGATCATGTGCGCATATCCGTTTTTTCAAAAATATTTCACAGCAGGGATGACGGCAGGCGCAGTGAAGGGGTAAAATATAAAAGGGAAAGAAAGAGGGAACAAAATGAGAAAAAGAAGTAAGTGTGCATTTCTGGCAACAGCGATGGCAGCGACAACGATTCTGGCAGCAGGCTGCGGCAACAGCGCTTCGGGTGGTCAGAACACTGCGGATTCTGCAGAGCGGGTTCCGATCCGTTGGCTGACGACCGGCGACGCTGCGGCAGAAGCAATTCAGGATAACGACCGCATTATTGAAGCGATCAACGAAAAGCTCGGCATAGACCTGACGGTTGAAATCGTTCCGGAAGCCAATACGGAAAAGGTCAACGTTGCGATGGCGTCCGGCGATTTCCCGGATGTGGTAACTGGTGCATACGGGACGAGCGCAACCCAGCAGTGGATTGATGATGGAATGGTTATTCCGCTGAATGATTACATGGATTCCTTCCCGAGCATGAAGGCATGGCTGGAAAATTACGAGTGGTCGGCACAAAATGGAAAATATTACGGCATGCCGTTTATTACACAGTACAGTGTGGCCAATACCCTGATCGTGATGCGTCAGGACTGGCTGGATAATTTGGGATTGTCCTATCCGCAGACGTTGGATGAAATGAAAGACGTCATGCTCGCTTTCACAAACGACGATCCGGACGGCGACGGACAGAACAATACATACGGCTACACGGCAGAAAAGCCGGGACAGTTTGACTGGGTATTTTTCGCATACGGACTACCCTATGCGGACTATTCGCTGGATGAAAACGATCAGGTAATCCCCGTTTTTGAAGATCCTGCGTTTGTAAAAGGCATGACCTACATCAAAGAGCTGTGGGATGCAGGTGCGATCGATCCGGAGCTGATGTTGAATGATATGTCTAAAAAAGAAGAAAAGTTCTATCAGGGCAAAGCCGGCATGATGCCTGCACCCCTGTTCCGTCATGTGACCCGTCATGAAAACAGCGTCAAAGAGCTGTTCCCGGACGCTTCGATCTGCTATGATCTTTCCCCCGCAGGTCCGGATGGCGCGAGAGGCTTAAGCAAGCAGGGCAAGAGCGGTATGATGACCTGTATCACCGCAGCCTGCAAGAACCCTGACAAAGCGGCAGCATTTGTGGACTTCATGGTTTCGGAGGAAGGAAATAACCTGCTGCGTCTTGATATCGAAGGTATTCATTACACCAAGGATGGCGACGAAATCGTCTTCAACGAAGAAGAGCGTGCAAAGGATGCTTTCTCGCCCAATGGCTGGGCGCACGCGCTGGCGTGGGGCTCCTTCTACTGGCCTCTGGAGAGCAACTACATCCCTGTAACCGATCCGAACCGGGAACGTGCGCTGCATACCGTTGATCTTGCGACCCAGTGCCAGGTTCCGAACCTGATTAAGCAGAAAACGCAGGTTGAGATCGAAAACGGCGCCGCAGTGGACGATATTTACACCCAGTACTTTTCGGATATGCTGCAGGGTAAGCTTTCCATCGAAGAGGGTGTAGAGCAGCTGAGCAAGTCCTGGAGAAGTCAGGGCGGTGAAGAGATCCTTGAGGCAGTCAATGCAGAGTATCAGAAAACAAAAGCAAAGCAGTAAAAAGGAAAATCTAATAATATGGAAAAAACAGGGAAAAAACCGAATATTATCATGATTCTGGCAGACGATCAGGGCCCCTGGGCGATGCACTGCGCCGGGACACCGGAGCTTTATACGCCCAACCTGGACAGAATTGCAGAACAGGGAATGCGGTTTGACAGCTTCTTCTGTGCCTCGCCGGTATGCTCTCCGGCGAGGGCATCCATTCTGACCGGGAAAATGCCTTCCGCTCACGGCGTACAGGATTGGCTCAGAAGCGGAAACTTAGACGGCGAGAAATTTGCCGCCCAGGGAAAGGAAAATCCTTATTTCGAGGGCTATAAGCAGGAACGGAAGCCGATTTCCTATCTGGAAGGACAGCCCACCTACACGGACATTCTTGCACAGAACGGCTATCATTGTGCACTCTCCGGAAAATGGCACCTGGGCAACAGCATCGAACCGCAGCAGGGCTTTCAGGAGTGGTACACCATCGGCATGGGCGGCTGCTGCTATTACCACCCGGACATGGTGGACCATGGAGAAATCACCGTGCATCATGGGGAATATGTGACAGATCTGATCACGGACCGTGCACTGGAATATTTAAAAGAGCTGGGCGAAGGGGACGCCCCGTTCTATCTGTCTGTCCACTATACTGCACCCCATTCTCCCTGGGAAAAGGAGCACCATCCTGCAAAGTGGATCGATTACTACGATGGCTGCACGTTTCCCAGCATTCCAAACGTGCCGGATCATCCCGATCTGCGCACCGGCGCGGTATATGGAACCGGTAAGAGGGAAGAAAATCTGCGGGGCTATTTTGCGGCGATCAGTGCGATGGATGAACAGATCGGCAGACTGCTGGATGCAGTAGAAGAACAGGGGCTGGCAGACAATACCGTGATCCTCTTTACAGCGGACAACGGAATGAGCATGGGACAGCACGGCGTCTGGGGGAAGGGCAACGGGACATTCCCGATGAATATGTATGATTCCGCAGTTAAGGTGCCGTTTCTGATTTCCTGGCCGGGGCACATTCCTGCCAATACCGTCTGCAGCGAAATGATAAGCGCCTGCGATCTGCTCCCGACGATCCTTAAGCTGACGGGACTTTCCGACAAGCAGCCTACGGGACTTCCCGGAAGAAGCTTTACAGAGCTTTTGGAGGGCAGACAGCTGGAACACCGCGACGAGGTTGTGATCTTCGACGAATACGGGCCTGTCCGCATGATCCGGACGAAAGAATGGAAATATGTGCACCGGTATCCCTATGGAAAACATGAGCTGTATCACCTCGTGGACGATCCGGGAGAAGAGAAGAATCTGTACGGTTTACCGGAATATAAAAAACTGGTAACCCAATTAAAGGGCAGGATGGAAAAATGGTTCTGCACCTATTCCGACCCGGCCATCGACGGCGTGCGCTCCGCGGTCAACGGCTCCGGACAGCTCTGCCGCCCGGGTGTGTATGCAATCTATGAGGATCCCTTTGCACCAAAGGGCGTGGAATGATTATTCTCAAAAGCTTATGAAATAGCTATAAAAATAGGTTGTATTTATCCTATAATATGCATATAATATAAGCGAAAGTGAGGTGCATATTATGACAGTTGATACAAATACAATGATTTCTATCACAGAAGCTAATCAGAATTTTTCAAAGGTTGCCAGAGTTGTTGATGAACATGGCACAGCAGTTATCCTTAAAAACAATGTACCAAGATATCTTGTGATTGACTTTAGCAAAGCGGAGCAGGAAAAAATAGCATCTACAGAGGATGTATTTGCTATATCAGAACGTCTTATGAAGCAGAATATGAAGGCTTACGAGGTGCTTGCCAAATGATAAGATTGAGCAAAGAGCAGGTCATTTTACTTCATGAGCGACTGATTGAAGCTACTGGCGGTAGTAATGGCATTCGTGATGGTGGGATGTTGGATTCAGCACTGGCTAATCCATTTCAGTCATTTGGAGACAAAGAATTATATCCAAGTGTACAGGCAAAAGCAGCACAGCTTTGCTTTGGAATTGTAAAGAACCATCCTATGGTTGATGGAAACAAAAGATTAGGTACACATGTAATGTTAGTGTTCTTGGCATTAAATGGTTATGAGCTTTCCTATACGCAGAAGGAGCTGAGTGACGCTATCCTAGATTTGGCATCGGGCAAAACAGGTGCGGAGGATATATTGCGATGGATTATAAGCCATCAAAAGTAATGCACGAGACTATGATATACAGTTAAGACAAGGCCGGTCAGGGAAAGATTCTCTGACCGGCCTTTTGCAAGTTCATTCATCAGCCGGATGGTTGCCTGTGTCTTTTCAAAGTCCTGCATATCGAGAATTGCATATCTGCCGCGTCCGTTCTTTGTCAGAAAAACCGGAGCACCAACAGCTGCATCACGCAGCACAGTGATGCGGATTGCCAGCTGTTGGAATTGCAGATACAGCAAAATTCACAAAAGCCCTGAAAACAATATAAAAAACGTGATATGCAACACCGGAAACATTATTTTTAACATATTAGGATGTTAGGAAATATATGAAATACAAAAAAATGATTGATAAAACGAATATATAAACATTTAATAATGATATTTGTGAAAAGTTCTTAAATTTTTAATATAAATCTGAAATATTCAATATGCCCATGGTATTGCTTTTGCACAAAAAAAATTCTACAATTTAGTTAAACTGAAAATGTGGCATAAAAACCATTGTGAAACAGAAGGAACAAAACAGGGGGAAAGGAAAATCGGTATGTGGAAAGCGACAATATCACCGGAGAAACGGAAAAAAATAAAAAGATCTGTCAGCTTTTTTCTGAGCTTACTTTTGATACTGGAAATGGTATCGGGAACTGGCATGTTTGCAGAAGGAAACAGAGTCAAAGCGAAGGAAGAAACTCCATATGCCGTATACCTGGATCTTTCAGGAAGCAGCACAGCAGAGGCACTGGCATCCAAAGGGATCTATGCATACGCTTATGACGATGCAGCAGAGGCAGAAGCTGCAGAGCCGGTGAAGCTGGAAAAGACAGAGGGACAGCAGGAGATCTGGCAGCTGGACCTGACCCGGAAATATGAGCATGTGGTATTTTGCCAGGGACAGAAAAAAGAAAACAAAAACACCACAGGGGAGCTTACGATAGACTGGTCCTTACAGGCGCCCTGCTACCGGCTTCAGGGAGAAGACCTGACCGGGGCAGGCAGCTTTTACGGATTGTATACCGTATATTTTGATGGAAGCCAGTACAGTGAGTTCTGTAAAAACGGCGTCAGCGTCTATGCATATGATTCGGAAGAAAGCAGTGCAGAGGACGCACCTGTTGCGATGAAGCCTTCTGATAAGGGAAATGGAATTTACGAATACTGTCTGGACAGACCTTATGAATATATCGCCTTTATGGCCGGGACAGATGGATGGGATTATACGGAAGCGACCACACCGGTTTATACGGAATGGGACTTCCGGGAACCCTGCTTTGTACTGGAGAAGGTGGACGGAGAAGAATCCACAGGCAGCTGGGTAAACCTTCATTATATGATTTATTTTGATGCATCGAAGATCAAAGAGGATCCGGAGTTCTTAAAGTCGGGCGTATCCCTTTACGCCTGGACAGAGCAGGAGGGCGACAGACAGGAGCTTTCTGCAGAGCCGGTTCGGATGATTGCGTCTACGAAAGGCGAGGATATTTATCAGTACACCCTGGATCAGGCATATGACCATGTGCAGTTTTTCCTGGGTACCTCCTTTGATGCAGCCATCCAAACAGATGTCATTGAAATTGACTGGAACAGTCTGGCAGCACCCTGCTATCAGATGACCATCGAAAGAATCGAAGCGGAAACAGAAACCGAGACGCAGACCGAAACAGAGACTGAGACGGAAACAGAAACCGAGACACAGACCGAGACAGAAACACAGACAGAAACCGAAACACAGACAAAGACGGAAAACGAGTCTGAAACAGAAAACAGATCCCAGACGGAGACTGCTGCAGAAACACATACCACGGCAGAAACCGAGACCAAAGCAGATCCCAAGCCGGAAACAGAGACTGGCACAGAGACAAGCTATGAAACGGAAAACAATGTGCCCTCTGCACCGGAAACAGAAAACGACGCAGCAGGCTCCGAAGGAAACACTCCGGACAGCGATCCGGCAGCAGAAGCTGCCTGGGAGCAGGAAGCGAGGTGCGAGACCCGTTTTTTTCACCTGGAGGTGCTGAGCGAAACGGTTGAGGCAAAGACCGTAGAAACCCTGGAACGGGGAAGCGAGTCTGCCACAGAAGGCTCCAAACAGGAAAATACAGAAGAAAACAACAGAGAAACTGCATCGGAAAGCAAACAGACAGAGGAAGAGACCAAACAGACCGAAGCAGAAACCGGCACAGAGGAGGGCAGTAAAGAAAAAGCCCCTATAAAGGAAACTGTCGGAAAGGAAGCAACAGAAGAAATCCAGCAGGACGGAAACCTGTACGACATGGGCGGCGAAATGAGAAAAGCCAGCCGCGTGGCGAAGGTTGGACTCAGAAAGGCAGCAGGAGGACTGGATTCTAACTATGTATATCTGGATACGACGGGGATGAATTTGAATCGCAATGCGGATTGGAGTAAAGCAACTGAGCTATATCTTTTTAGAGATACGGATGGTGGTAAATTTATTCCTGGAGAAAAAGTCAACGTTTATGGCAAATACTATTGGAGATGGAGAATTGATGGCAACAGTAATAAATTTGCATTTGTCTATAAAGCTGACTGGAACGGTAGCGATGGAATTAATAAAAATTATTATTACAGAACGGTTTTGACAGATGTGGGTTATTCACAAGCTGGTGGAAAGGTGTTTGCAAGTGGAGGTAAAGCAAAAGACGGAAGTGGAAACGCAATAATAATAGAGAAGCAAGAGGTCTACGCCCTCAAAGACATCACTGCAGAAATCGCGAACAAGATGCCTTTATATTTCTATGACTTTACAGGTGATGTCAAAACCCCGGTAAAGGTAGTTTATTCGTCGGGCAGCAGCTTCTCTACGGAAACAGCAGAGGCAACGAAATCAGTTGAGATGAATAGCGTTAATGATTTTCCGAATCTCTATACAGTAGAACTGAAAAAGGAGGAAATTGAAGCAAAGCCCTATGTGAAGTTTACAGATGGATCCGGTGAATCTGGAAAACAGCTGGGAGAGATTTACTATTTCGGGGAAGACAGTACCAAGGCAGGCACTGGCGTAGTTCCTGTAACCTATAAAGCGGGTTCTGTGGACACCTTCCTGTATGGAGCTACCGAGATGAAGAGCGGTGACGGTACAACAACTACTACGATAAGCGGTTGGGGTACAACACCGGGTAACGAGAACTTGAAAGACAAAACTCTTTATTTCGATAATCAGCATTTTCCGGTAAAAGAGGGAAGTCAGAAGGTAACCCTGCAGATTGGATCAGGAACAGTGATGGATCTGACACCAGATTCAACGTTTAAAGATAGTTTGTATAGCTATACGTTTACGGACGACGCCACAACCCAGCAGACTGTTTTGACAGCAAAGGATCCCAAGGGCAATATCTATCATTTCTTCTGGACAGATCTGGACTGTAACCTGCTTCAGGTGACGGACAACATAGCAAATGTCACAGGCGAATATGGATACGGAAGGAAGATCTATTTTGATGCAACCTATTCAAAGCTGAATACGCCAGATGCAAATGGTGGACAAAATTCTATCCCGGAAAGTGACGATGCGAAGGTTTATTTTTATGCATGGAGCAGCACAAACCCTACGAAGTACCGGTCTGGAACGATGATAAAAGCAAAGCCCCACGAAAAGGATGGACAGACCTGGAACGATGTGTGGTATGTGCGGATTCCGGAAGAGGAAGAAATAGATAAAATTATTTTCGCTGATGTTGCGTTAACAGATGCGGATAGCTGGACTGACAACATTTATGGCAGAAGAACGGCTACTCTGACGATTCCGGGTACGAATGAGTGTGGAGGAAAACCCTGCTTCTATGCAGACGCCGGTGATACTGCTGTATACGATAAAAATGGATATAGGGACGGTTACTGGGCTGAAGCATATACGATTCGGGATGCAGAGAAGTATAAGAACAGTGATGTAGTTGATATTACGACGAGCACTTCGTCGATAGGGAAGAAAACTCTGTATGTGGAATCCACCTTCTATGACTACTACACGGATTATGAACTAAACGGAAAGAATCGGGATTTCTATCCGGGTGAAAATGGAATGTCTGATCGTAACTGGGTCACATTCCGACAGTTTGATCAGGCATTGAGTGATTATTATGAAGAGAATCAGGTTTCTATTCCGATCTATACGGGGCATTTTCAACCAGATTCTTTGAATGGGTGTAAGTTTAGCGTTATCAATAACACACTGCAGCTATACGGAAGTAATGACTATAAAAAATTCTTTTCCACAAACAACTCTGCTATTGACGCTGACGGATATGGTGGTAAATATGCATATGCAGCACAGGGACTTGTAAATGCGGAACTTTCCAATGGAACGCTGATGATGAAGACTGCAGATGGAAAGAGTGCAGAGCCCCATTTTGATGAAGCGTTTTTATTGGGAAAGAACAGCAAAAATGCGGTCTTGGGTGAGGTCTATCATAATGTGTCATTCCCGTTTAAACAGAAAGGACAAATCAATGGAGTAAACTACTGGTGCTTTGACAGTAGCGAAACGACACTCGCGATGCGAAAGAATTCATCCACCGGAGAATATTACCTGGAGAATACAGAAAACCAGGGCTGGTCACAAAATGTAGACAGCTCAGGAACTGCTGGTGGATATGGTTTTTTCCCGTTTAACGAAAACACTACTGCAGCAAGCGGAAAAAATTATAACTATGGATTTGGTACAAAATTGGAGATTAAATTCCGCCTGACAGAGGATGGAAAGATTCTGGGAAATGACGGCACCGAAGTGCCGATTATCTTTGAGTTCGCCGGAGATGATGATGTATGGGTATTTATTGATGGGAAGCTGGCGCTGGATGTTGGCGGAGCTCATGGAAGGGTAGAAGGATGGCTGGACTTCTCTGAGAAGAAGGCAACCGTGGATCATGTAAAGAAAAGCGCGGCGGGTATAGAAGGAAATGGAGATTCTCCTAAAGAAACAACCTTCACATTGAATGGTGCATACGAAGACGAGCATACCCTTACCATGTTCTATATGGAACGCGGTATGTGGGAATCTAATATGAAGATTACCTTCAACTTCCCGGATGAGAACGAATTTGCAGTAGAAAAGCAGGTAGATAAAAGTGAGGTAAATCCCCTGTTTGCCGATTCCTTTGAGAATGCTTCTGTGTTCCCATTTACGATCCAAAATCAGGCGACACATTATGGAACAAAGAAAGCAGGAAGTGGAGTAACGGTAACAGATCAGGCATTTAACAGCTTTAAGAGCAATTCACCAGCATTGGAGAAAGTTAGCTCGGATATTACATTTGAGCGGAAAGACACCTGGCAAAATCAAACCGGTGTTGCACACTGGGATGCAGCGCTAGAGGATACGACCGGAGAACACAAAGACAAGAGATTTGGTATTATCCCATATCAAGAAGGTGGAACTCTGGATGCGTCAGCGGCGAAAAAATATCTGGATTTCAAGCTGTATTATGATTATAACGACACTCCAACAGCGAAATGTATTTATCTGGAGCTGGAGGATGCAAGCGGGAATAAAATAGGAGACTGGTTATCCGGAAAGCTATACGGAAACACAACCCTTAAGGGAAAAGCATGGAATACCCTGACGGTCAATTTGAGCAGCTTAACCGGTGAGTCTGGGTTTGACTATAGCCAGATAAAAAACATCAAATTTAATTACAGCTATCCCAGAAACATATATCTGGATGACTTTGTATTTCGTTCCGGCGTGCAGGTAACGCAGCATATCGGATTCGAGGTGAATCAGGGAGACATTCCGGATTATGGTTCTGCTGAATCCGGAAACCTGGAGAAGCCAAAGGGTGCAGTCTATTCCCTGAGCGATTCCTTCAGTACCGATACCGGCGTGATTGGAGAAGATGGAACCTTTGTTCTGGCGGATGGTCAAACGGCAACCTTTAGAAATCAGTTCCGCCGCGGCAGCTACATTTCCGTGAAGGAGGAGATCAGTTCCCCTGCATTTGACACAACCTGGAGTCTGTATGAAAACGGACATGCAGTAGACAAGGTAACCAAAACGGAAAACATAACGACGGTAGAGATTCCATCAGAGCAAAAGGTTTCCAACGTACCCGGAACGCAGATCAAGGATGGCAGAAAAGAGAAATATACGGAGGCAAATAAAAACAACGGATATACTTTAACGCATTTTGCGAAAGAAGAGGGTGAAGAAACTGAAAACGCCATCGTGTTCCGCTCCTACGATAATCCGGATAATGAAACCGGTGTTACAAAATTAAAGGCGGTATTTGTAAATAAAGTCAAGGTTGGTTCCCTTACGATCCGAAAGGAGAAGACAAAGGATTCAAATGATCTGGAAGGAACCTATCGTTTTCAGGTCAAATTTACAAATGTCGCAGGAATGTCACTGGAAAAAGGAGATTCCATTACGATAGGTAAGACACCCCCGATCTCATTAAAGCAGGGAGAATCCTATACGATTTCAGGAATTCCCATCGGAACAGATTATGAGATTACAGAAGAAATACCGAAAGATGGCTCTTCCCTGAAGGAGGTTCTGATCAATGGCGAGAAAGCATCCTTTAATGTAGAGAAGGGATCCGTAAACGGAACCATTACAGCGGAAGCAGAGACAATCGTGGAATTTCGAAATAATAACAAACCGACCGGAAACATCGCTGTAACCAAAAAATGGGTAAAGACAGGTGACACGGAGATTAAGGATCTGAAACAGCTTCCGGGCAGTATTTACCTGCAGCTGCAGAGAAAAGAGAACGAAAATGCGGAGTGGAAAGCGGTTGACGACTATTCCGGCAATATCAGTTCAGAAAGCAATTGGGTTGAAGTAAAACCCGATTATAATGGCTGGTCTTATACCTTTCAGAATCTGGAGCAATATGTGGTCAACACAGCAGAATCTAAAGTCCCGTGGATCTATCGGGTTATGGAAGTGGATGTGGATGCCAATGGAACGGGAAAGGTGATTGATCCCGACGGAACATACACTGTGGGAGGAAAAACCTATCGAGTAACCTATTCCATGAATACTTCGACAGGCACAGCAACAAATCTGACAGAAACAGGCATTGAACTTGCAGATCCAGATTTTGCAACTACCGATGGCAACCAGCCGACGGCGAATATGACAGTGACCAATACCTATTTGGAAAAGCTGGATCTGAAAATTACGAAAGAGGGTAAAAACACAACGGACGGATTGCTTTCCGGAGTAGTGTTTAAGCTGGAAAAGGAGGATAAGACTGGAGAGCGGTTTGAACAAGTCGGTAGTCCGCAAACAACTGTTGACGGCATTGTCACCTTTGAAGAACTCGGTCAGGGAACCTACAGACTGATAGAAACAAAGGCTGCAGATGACTACAACCTGCTGGGTGATTCGATCTTAATTGAGATTAATGAATCGAATCAGGTGAAATGGAAGATGGAGAAGGAAAAAGATGACCACTGGGAGTCAATAAATCCAATAACTATAGAGGGAGACAATGTAATTCCTCTCACCATCTACAACACAAAGCAGCTGATCCTTCCTGCAACAGGAGGATCCGGGTTTGGATTGGCTACTATGGGAGGCATTGCGCTGATGGCGCAGGCAATCCTTATGGGTACATACTTCACGCTGCAATGCAGAAAGGGGGACGATAAGCTTCGGAAGAAGAGATAATACCCCCCGGAGGTATGAAACAAAGGCTGTTGGAGCAGGGGCTTATGTCCGGCAGCTGCATAAGGCGAAAACCTTAGAAACAAAGTACGGAGCGAAACGTACAAAGCAGGAGAAATAAAAATAATTCGGCTGTCCCAAACACAAAAGGACAGCCGGACAAAAAAAGGAGAATGGAAAAAATGAAGAGAATGAAAAAGCTTCTGACAGGGCTCCTGACCCTGGGAATGACATTGTCGATGATGACAATGACGGCATTTGCGGCTGAACCTTCCGCAAAAATGCCGACGATTGATACGGATCCGGCTAAGACGGGAACGGTTACGATTCATAAGTATACAAGCGGTAATGGTACGGGGATTGTAGGAACCGGTACAGAAGCAGATAAGGACAGCCTTCCGGATGGTGCAGTGCCTTTAAAAGATGCAGGATTTACACTTTATAAGGTTGTAGATAAAGATGGCATGGAGAGTTATTACAATACAAATCCAACAGCTTTACCGGATGTTTCTAGATATGTAGAGAATGGAACTATTAAGGCAGCATATAGTGGTAATGCGACTAGCGAAGTCCTTACTGATGCAGACGGAACTGCAACGTTCTCTAACCTCGAGCTTGGCTTTTACGTTGTAATTGAAACAACTGTTCCGGATGCTGTTACAACACCTATGGATCCATTTCTGTTATCAGTCCCTATGACTACTACAGATGGCACGGGTTGGTTATATGATATCCATGTCTATCCCAAAAATGAAACAGGATATGGAAAGATAAGCTTAGAAAAAACTGGCGTGAACGGTGAAAAAATACCAGACGCTGAGTTTGCTCTGCAAAAAAGGACTGCGACTGGTTGGGATGATATTACGAAGAAATCCACTGCGCAGGGTGATAATACTGGAGCTGACTTAATTCTTAAAACAGATGCAAGTGGTTTAATTACAATCGATGGACTGTCCAAAGGTGAGTATCGTCTGATTGAAACATCTGTTGGAAATGGCTATATTATGGACGGTGCCACTGCATATGAATTTACAGTAAATGCCAACAAAAAAATTACATACAAGGGAGTTGAAAGTGCCAATACCAAGATTGAGGTAACTAACGAACGCCCTGATTTAACAAAAGAGGTTCAGAAGAAAAACGGTGGTACATGGGGAAGGGATGCAGATTACAGCATCGGAGATGAAATCCCTTACAAAATTACTGTAAATGTTCCGAATAATATTACAAAGCTGAAAACATTTACCGTAACAGATACACCTACTAATTTAACAGATGACTTAGCTTCTATTAAAATTACATGCAACGATGTTGATGTTGAAACAACTGCATACACTACTTCAGCAACAACGGAAGGCGGATTTACAATTGCATTTACCCCTGCTAATATGACGAATTATGCAGGAAAAACGTTAGTCATCACATATAATGCGACATTAAAGAATACTGCTTTTAACACAACAGCTGGCAATCAGAATACTGCAAAATTGGAATATTCCAAAAATATTACAACGGATACTACTACTGATCCAGATAACCCGAACAAAGATAAAGAAGAAGGAAAAAATACGATCGAGAACAGTACTGTCGTATATACCTTTGCAGTAAAAATTGTAAAGAACGGTGTGGATGGAACTGAAACTAAGCCATTAGCAAATGTTGAATTTGACCTTTATCAGGAGGTTCCTGATGGAACAGAGGGTGCCATTACGGGAACATCTGTGCCTGCAGGATTAGATAATACAAAATCCTGGAAAAAGATTAAGACATTAAAAACAGGTACGGATGGTACAGTAACCCATAATGGACTTTCCAATGGTACCTACTATCTGGTTGAAACAAAAACGAATGATAAATATAATCTGTTGAAAAAACCGATTGAGGTAACATTAAATGTTCAATATACAATAGCTACGAAAACTGAGTCGACCTGGGTAGAAGATACAAATGGACAAAAACAGGTAAAGAGCGAGATTACAGGAACTACATTTACTTCTACAGACGATGCAACCGCTGCTGAAGGTATAAAAGTACAGGAAGTTATTAACAAAAAAGGCTTCACCCTTCCCACCACCGGTGGTATCGGTACCTTCGTATTCACCTTCGCTGGTATTGCCATGATGGCAGCAGCAGTGATCCTGCTGATCACCAGCAAGAAGAAAAAAGCAGAGTAATTCAGGCAGATAACTCTTTTGTTATCTCTTCTATGGATGCTGCGAAGCTGTTGTGAAGTACAGCTGCTATTTTATCAGCAACGGGTCTGTATCGCGATTCGTGTGCGCGAGAACAGATACCGGCACAGGACGGGGGTCACGTCCCGCCCTGTGCATCGCTCCTTCAGAACCCCCTTTCCCCCTGAACGGAGCGATACTGCGGTGATCGCCGTCGGTCTTAGAAACCGGCTGCGGCTGCGGTAATCGGGAAAGAAAAATTTGGGATTTTCTTTTCCGTGTTGTGTTTTCCCATTCCCTTCCTGAAAAGGACATCCGGGCGCTCTCCCGTGCCCTTGGATGTCCACGAAAAAACGGCGCAGAGAAAATGCAGAAGCGGCGG
>ULPZ01056324.1_pt1 | contig 16327 bp, 18 predicted proteins | sample 1953991 | NCBI WGS metagenome assembly ULPZ01 (sample SAMEA4835642, study PRJEB28245) | human gut metagenome | biome: gut microbiome; material: fecal sample | place: Denmark | collected 2008
CTGGAGCTTGCCGCAATGGGAGCTAACAACCTTGCAAACGGCGACAACTTTGAGCGCGTCTTAAGCTTCATCAGGCATAACCTGACGGATTTGCGGGCGGAACTCGACGAAGCGACCACTGCGGTACTGAATGCGAAAGCGATTGCCTAATTCATGGGAGCGTCACACTTCACACAGAGGTGTGGCGCTTTTCTATTGCCATTTTTTTATGCCCCACCTATGCCCCTCTCCCTCACCCTGTCTGCACCATGTATGCCCCACCCATGCACCCTATATGCCCCATTCCCTCACCTTGAATGCACCATAGGTGCATGTGCTATGATACAGGCGAAAAACGACAACGTTGTCGCTTTTGGAGGTGAGGCATGGCATACCGAGGGAAGCAGTCAGATCCTTTTTATCACAGCAGCGCATGGCTGGCTGTCCGGAAGAACGCTCTGCTGCGCGACCACGAAATCTGTCAGATTTGCCTGCGTGCCTTCCAAGCCGGTCTGATGCGCAAGCCCAGACGTGCAACCATTGTGCATCACCTGATTCCGCGCACGGAGCGCCCCGACTTGGAGCTTGACCTGCAAAATCTGCAATCCGTGTGTGCAATTTGTCACAATCAGGAGCATCCTGAAAAAGGTGGGGTGCATGGCGCTGACAAGCCGGGACAGACACGACCGAAAATCACCGCGCGTGTCTTGAAGATACAGGGGGAATAGCATGGACTACACGGCAGTTCCTGCGAACTTGCAGGATGAAAAGGCAAAACGGCTCTACACGGCGCTGTGCGAGGAATACTTGCGGACGCACGGCGTTGAGGAAATTCCGGACAGCAGCATGGCATTGCTGACGGACATTGCGACGATGGAGCAGATCAAGAGCAAGCTGCTCAAAGAAATCGAAAACCGCCCGATGGATCACATTCGGAACGGTCGGCAGGAGTACTGGAAGCCGAACGGTGCAATCGGCGAAGTCAACCGCCTTGTCAGCTCACAGCGGCGCAACCTTGCCGAACTGAAACTCACACCAGCCAGCAGGAAGGGCAGCATTGACGCGCCGACGGACGACGACTTCTCTGCCTACTGACAAACCCGCTCTGCCCACCGGAAGCCAGCGGCTTGAACAATATGTGCGTGATGTGCTGGATGGAAAGATTATCGCGTGCAAAAAAGTGCGAATGGCTTGTCAGCGCCATCTTGACGATTTGAAACGCAGTCAAACGAGTGACTGGCCATATCGCTTTGATGCAGAAAGGGCAGACCGCGCAATCGGCTTCTTTGAGCGTTTCCTGCGTCCATCAAAAGGTGAAATCACGCGAATGGAGCTGATGCCGTGGCAATGCTTCGTCGAGGGTAGCTTATACGGCTGGGTGGACAAGCAGACGGGCTTGCGGCGCTACCGCGAAGGGCTGGTGTGCGTGGGGCGCGGCAATGGCAAGTCCACCATGATGAGCGGCAATGCTGCCTACTTGTGTTCCAAGGATGGCGAGCGCGGCGCGGATGTGTATTTGTTAGCGAACAGCAAGGAACAGGCCAGCATCGTCTACCGGGAATGCGCAACGCAGATTGCTTCAAGCCCTGCGCTGTGCAAGCATTTCGAGGTGCGGCGCGACGTTATCCGCTATCCCAGTACACACAGCATGATTCAGCACCGCGCGTCGGACAGCCGCAAGCTGGACGGGCTGAACCCGCACGGCGCTGTCTTTGACGAAATCCATGCGATGCGTGACTTCAAGCTCATCAACGTCGTCAAGCGCGGCATGAACAAGCGCAGACAGCCGCTGATGATTTACATCACAACGATGGGCAGCGTACTGGACGGGCCGCTGATGTACTACTACGGACTGTTCGGGGATGCACTGCTCGGCAGTCTGCGCCCGGATGTCGCTGACCGCATGTTTGCATTCATTTGCGAGATGGATGCAGAGGACGACATAGAGGACAGCCGCCTTTGGGTGAAGGCAAATCCGGCGATGGGCGTTCTGCTCAATCAAAGCAACTTGGAAGCGGACTGGGCGCGGTGCAAACAGATACCCAGCGAACGCGCGGACTTCATCAACAAGCAGCTCAACATCTTCACGGATGCAAGCGACGCGCCGTTTGTAGACTTCGATGTCGTCAAGCGGAATGAAGATTGGATTGAGATGGGGCTGCTGGAAGGGCGCGAGTGCTTCGGCGGATTCGACCTTGCAACGTCCGAGGACATGACGGCTGCGGGCTTGGAGTTCCAGCTGGATGACGGCCGCTATTTCTGGCTCTGTCACGCGTGGACAACGCGCAAAAAAGTGGAGCTTGACCTCGAAAAGATACCGTACCATGAATATGCGCTCAACGGCTGGCTGTCCATCGTCGATGGGGATTACGTTGCGCAGGATGAAGTCTACAAGTGGTTTGAAACGCAGGTGAAACATTACGCCATCCGCGCCATCGGTTATGACCCGGCAAACGCAACGTGGCTTGTGCGGATGCTGGAAGCCAGCGGACTGCCGTGCAAGGTTGTTCGGCAAGGCCCGCTGACGCTGAATGCGCCCATGAAAGACCTGCGCGAGGTGCTGCTGGATGGTCGGCTGGTGCATAATCGCAATGCACTGTTCCGCTGGTTCTTGCAGAACGTCAAGCTGCGAACCGGCTATGGCGATGAGGACAAAGCGAACTGGGTGCCGACAAAGCGTCAGCGATACCGCAAGATTGACGGCTTTGCCGCCCTGCTGGATGCGCACACGCTGATGCTGGGCGAAAGTCCCCTGCCGGACGGCTTCGCGCCAGAGCTGGATGTCAGCATTTACAGCCTTGATTTGTAACGGAGGGTATACAATGGGAAAGAGCAAGGAAAAGAAAGCCAAGCGCCGCGCAAACGGCACGCGGGATGCGCCCGATTGGAGCGTGCTGCGTACCGCAACGCGCACCCGGAGCGACTACACGCTTTCCGGCAGTGAAGCCATCTACTCGGCTGTGTCGCGAATTGCGAACACGATGGCAATGCTGCCGATTCACCTCTACAAGAATCATGAGATTCAGCGGGAGGACTGGCGTGAGCGCTTGATAAATTATCAGCCGAACGCCACCATGACACCATATCTGTTCCAGCAAACGATGGAGGCATTCCGGAATGTCGAGGGCAACACCTACGCGTTGATGATTCCTGATTTGACTGACCCGATGCGGCAGCGCATTGCATCCCTGGACGTTCTGGATGCTTCGCTGGTGCAGGTGGAGCGTGAAGTGGAGACGCGGGAAACGTACTACAAGTTCACGCTGGATGACGGGACACTCTGCCGGGTGCATGAATCCAACATGATTGTGCTGCGGCATATGTCCACCAACGGACGCAAGGGCATCCGCCCGATTGACGTTCTGATGGGAACATTGCAGTATTCCAACGCCATCCGCGAATACGCGGCGAATCAGCTGCAAGGGGTCAACTCAGGTGTCGTGCTGAACATCCCTTCGACGAACCTCAGCCCGGAGAAACGTGACAATGCCGTCAGGCAGTTTCTTGAAGCCTACAAGAAATCAGGTGGACGCGTCATTGTGCTGGAAGGCGGCATGACCGCCACAACGCTGACGCAAAGCCCGGTAGATGCGCAGTCGCTGGATGTGGAGCGCGTCACCAAAAACCGCGTGGCGACCGTGTACAACATCCCGCCGCACATGCTGGGTGACTACTCGGACAGCAGCTACTCAACAAACGAGCAGTCCACGCAGGAGTATCTGACGCTGACCATCATGCCAATTGTGGCGCAGTGGGAACAGCAGCTCAACCTGAAGCTGTTGACGTGGCGCGAGCGCTGCGAAGGATACTACTTCGCATTCGACCTCGATGAGCTGCTGCGCGCCGACCAAAGCACCCAAGCGGAGGTCAACCAAAAGGGCATCCGCAATGGCTACAAGACCATCAATGAGGTTCGCAGGAAAGAAGGCAAACCACCTGTCAGCGGTGGTGACTTGCCGATGGTATCCAAAGACCTTGCGCCGCTGGAAGCTGTGCAGTCCGGCACGGCGCAGTGAAAGGAACATGCACATGCAGAAGTTTTGGAATCTCGTACTGCCGGAGGAAGCGGAAAAGCCTGCCGAGTTGTATCTGGAAGGCGAAATTGCAGCTGAATCGTGGTACGGGGATGAAGTAACGCCGAAGCAGTTCCGCGAGGAACTGGCGGCAGTCAACGGGCGTGACGTAACCGTCTGGATTAACTCCCCTGGCGGCGATGTCTTTGCCGCCAGCATCATTTATACGGCGCTGATGGAACACAAAGGCGCGGTGACGGTCAAGATTGAGGGCTTGGCGGCAAGCGCGGCATCGGTCATTGCGATGGCGGGCGACAAAGTGCTGATGGCCCCGACCGCGTTCCTGATGATTCACAATCCGTGGTCGATGGGCTATGGCGACGCAGAAGAGCTGCGCCACGCGGCGGCTGTGCTGGATGAGATTGCGGACGGGCTGGTGCTGGCCTACGAAATCAAGACGGGACTTCCGCGCGATACCATCCGTCAGATGATGGCGGATGAAACGTGGATGTCGGCGCAGACAGCCATCGACAACGGGTTCGCGGACGGAATGCTGCTGCGCGGCAGCGAAACCGATGCGCAAAACGTGCTGCGAAATTGCAAATTCGGCAGCATTGCCGCGTGTGCGCGCACCCTCAAACGGATTTCCGCCAAGATGCCAGAACCGCCCAAACCGGCGAATCAGGAAGCGCGGGATATGCTCTTCAAAAAAATGCAGACCGCAAAAGCGGCGCTGAACAACTACCCGACAATCAAGTAGGAGGCAACACATGAACATCATTCAGATGAAGCAGGAAATCAAGGACATCCGCGCGGAACTTGCTGCGGAAATCGACAAGGGCATGGAGATGGCGAAGAATCGCGCCACTACGCTCGAATCCATCAAGGCGCAGAGCGACAAGGTGGACGACCTGCAAATCCGCGAAGCCCTGCTGATGCAGGCGCTGAATACGGCAGAAGGCAAGGAAAATCCGCCGCAGAGCAAGAAGCTCGGTCAGAACGGCGGCTTCCGCAGCCTCGGCGAATTTGCCAGCGCGGTGCATAATGCCTGTACGCTCAACGGCCCGGTGGACAACCGACTGGTGCGCAATGATGCGTCCGGCGCGAATGAAACGACCGGCGCGGATGGCGGCTATCTTGTGCCGCCGGACTACGCGGCGGGTGTCATCGACCTGATTCAGGAGCAGTCCATTCTGCTGCCGCAGGCGCGCCGCGTGACCATTGCCGGAAACCGCCTGATTGAGGCGTATCTGGTGGAGAGCAAGCGCGACGATGGACATCGTCATGGCGGCGTGCTGGCGTACTGGAAGGGCGAGGCTCAGCAGTACAAATCGAGCAAGCCGACGTTCGGTGAGCGCACGACCCAGCTGGACAAGCTGACGGCCATCTGCCCCGTGACGGAAGAGCTGCTGATGGATGAACCCGCCATCGAAAGCACGCTGGACACCAAAGTGGCGCAAGAATTTGCGTGGAAGGCGGATGCTGCCATCTTCAATGGCTCTGGCAGCGGTTCGATGCCGCTGGGCATGGTCATGCCGACGACGAACACTGCGCTGGTCACGGTGGATAAGGAATCCGGTCAGGCGGCTGGCACGGTCAATGTGCAGAACATCCTGAAAATGTGGAATCGTATGCCTGCGCAGTGCCGTGCGAACGCGAAGTGGTACATCAATCAGGACTTGGAGCTTCAGCTGATGCAGCTGATGATGGGAACGGATACGGTGGCAACCAGCGACAGCGGCGTGACGGTCAGCTTCGGCGGCCCGCTGTGGCTGCCTGCCGGTGCGTATGGTAACGAGAACGGCAAGCTGCTGGGGCGCGACGTGATCCCGCTGGAACAGGCGGCAGCCGTCGGTTCGGTCGGCGACATTGCCTTCCTCGATGCGACGCAGTACCTGATTGTGGAGCGCGCTGGCATCAACAAGCAGACTTCCATGCACATGTATTTCGACACCGATGAGGTGGCGTTCAAATTTTCCTGGCGTGTTGGTGGCCGCCCGGACTGGATGACCGCGATTACCGGCGCAAACTCCACCATTGCCCGCTCGCCGTATGTTGCGCTGGCAGCGCGCCTGATGAGGAGGATGCAGGATGTTTGATGCGGTGGAAAGCATCGTGATGCAGGTCACGGCGGATGAGGAGAAACGTGTGGCGGTCGCTTCCCTCTCCGCCAGCTACAAGGCAGGACGGCGCGCAAGCGTCAACATGGAGCTGGCGCAGGCATACGATGCCAGTCAGCACGATGAGCTTGTGCGCAAGGCTGCGGCAGAGTTCCTGACAGAAGTGCAGAAGCGCTGTCTGTCGGCGGGGCTGCCTGTTCCCAGGGAAATGTGAGGGGGGCTGAATCATGCCAAACATCAGCGACCTGAAGCGCTATGCCGTGGTGGATTCATCGGAAGATGACTTTGTGCTGGAGAAGTGCATGGCGGCGGCAGAACGGTACTTGGTCAACGCAGGCGTACCCGTGCCGACGGAAGAAGATCCGCTGTATGATTTGTGCGTGTATCAGCTGGCTGTCCACTACTACGATAACCGTGGTGCTCTTGGTGACAAGGCGGAGCAGCTTCCCTTTGGCGTCACCAGCATCATCCACCAGCTCCGGCTCTGAGGTAATGCGGTATGTACGATAATTGCGGCGCATTGCAGGACACCATACAGATTCTCCGTGCACAGCCTGGGCAGGATGCGCAGGGCAATGCAACCACCACATGGACGCTTATCGCGGAAACGAAGGCACAGGCGCGCGACCTGTCCGGCCGGGAGTTCTTCGCGAACGCGAATCATCAGGCGGAAAATGTGATGAATTTCAAAATCCGCTGGCGCACGGGTTTGACAACCGGAATGCGCATCAGCTATGCCGGGGCGCTCTACGACATTATCCAGGTCAACCATTTGAACAATCGGCGCGGCGGCTATATGCTGCTTCGGGCGCGGATGATTCAGGGAGAAGGTGCGGCATATGGCAATCTTTAATGTGACGGGGCTTGATGAGGCAATCAAGCAGCTTGATTTGGCGGCGGATGCCCTCAAAGAGCGCGCGCCGGAAGCGGCAGTCGCGGGCGGAAAGGTCGCAGCGGCAGCATTCCAGCGAAGCGCGCCCGTGCGCACGGGACAGCTTGCCGCCTCGATGACCGTTGACGGCCCGCATCACACGGTGGCGGATGGCTACTACTGCGATGTCTACCCTTCCGGCAAGCGCGCCGATGGCGAACGGAACGCAACCGTCGGCTATGTGCTGGAGTACGGACGGAGCAACATGCCTGCACAACCGTGGATGCGGCCAGCAATGGAAGAAAGCGCGGATGAAATCAGCAGCGCCATTGCCGAAGTCCTGACAGGAGGCGGCACATGACCATCCATGAAATGCTTAGCAATGCGCTGAAAGGGCTTGCGCCTGCGGTCGGGCGCTATCCCCTCAATGAGCGCCCGGACACCTACATTGCTTGGTTTGAGGTCAAGGCGACGCCGGAGAGCGCGAGCAACCGCTGGATTCGCGTGCGGCACATGATACAGGTTGACCTGTACAGCCGCGAGCCGCTGGACAACCTGCTGGCGGCGACGCTCTACGCACTCAAACGCGCCGGATGCGTCATCAGCGATTGGGGGCCAGAAACCTACGAAACAGAAACCCGATACAGGCATATTCAGATTACCCTGCGTCTAACAACCAATGAACAACAGGAGGTATTCACCCATGAGTGAAGCAGAAAAGACGATTGGTATCTTTACCGGCGTGCTGGATGTTTACGTCGCACGGTACGCGACGGAGGACACGACGGCGGCCGCGCCGACCTACGATCCCCCGAAGGTGCTTGGCGCGTCGATTGAAGTGACCATTACGCCGCAGTACGCGGAAGCAACGCTGGAAGCATCCAACCGTGTTGTGCGGCGCTCCAAGCGCATCAAGGCTTACAGCATCAAGGCGAACGTTGATACCGTGTCGCCGGAAATGAAGGACTACGTTCTCGGCCGCAAGAAGGACAAGAACGGTGTCACCATTCTTGACGGATCGACGGATGCACCGAGCGTCGCGATTGGGCTTTGCCGGACGAAGGACACAGGCGCAAAGGAACTCTGGTGGCTCTACAAGGGGCAGTTCAGCGAGAACGAAACCAGCGGTAAGACCGACAAGGTTGGCTCGACGGAATATCAGACCCCAACGCTGGAAGCAGTATGCGACCGCCGCATCTATGACAATGCCCTTGGCATGGTGGTGGACAGCGATGATGAAACGATTCCGAAGAGTGTAATCACGGACTGGTTCAAGACCGTCTATGAAGCCGTTGCGGAAAAGGCTGAAAAGTAAGGAGGAATCGCGCCCGGTCTGCATGTGCTTTCCGGGCGCGTACTTGAATCATGGAAAATGTGAAGATGGAAAAGGTGGTGCGCGGTCGTGACTTCGTTGCACCAGCGCAGACAATTACCCTTGACGGACAGACCTATACGCTCAAATGGGGCAATCGGCAGGCGCGTTATACGGAAATGGTGTACGAAGAGCAGTATGGCCGCGACGCGGAATACATGGAGATTCTTTCGGAACTCCAGCGCCAGAAACACCGCGCCATCGAGGCGTGTGTCTATGGTGCGCTCCGTGCGGGCGGCTGTGACATGGACTTTGAAACGTTCGACGACCTGTTCACCTATGACAGCATCGATCAGCTGCGCGATGTTATCCAGAAGTCCGTCATCAGTACACTGCCCGACCCGGAACAACTGGGAAACTGATGAGCCACGCGAGGAAAGAAGATGCTGCCAAGCACTTTCCTTGGGCGTGGCTGATGTATCATGCGCTTGATTTGGGCATCAGCATAGATGCGTTTTGGGAGACGACACCGCGTGCCATCTGCATTTTGCTGGGAGAAATGATGCGGGCAAATCAGCCGCGCGAAAAGCACACTGCAAGCGGATCCGGCGGGCAGACGGTGCGTCTGAACTACATTCCGCGCCCGTAGCGCGAAGGGAGGTGATACCATGCCAAATGGCACGAAGGTCGTCGAAATGAAAACGCGCGTCGGCGTTGCGGGCGAGCAGACCTATCGCGAGGCGCTGAAAAACATCAGCCGCGAACTGCGCGTCCAGAAGGTTGAGATGGATGCCGTAACGTCTGCCTATGGCGCGAATCAGAACAGCATTGAAGCGCTCTCGGCGAAGCAGGAAGCGCTGACAAAGCAGCAGGACGCACACCGGGAAAAGGTGCAGATTCTATCCGAAATGCTGGAAATCGCAAAGCAGGAGTTTGGCGAAAACAGCGAAGAAGCCGACCAGTACCGCATCAAGCTGGCAACCGCGCAGACAGCCCTCAACAAGTGTTCCAACGAAATCAACACAACTTCGACGGCGCTTGCGGAGGCGCAGAAAGCGACGCAGGAAAGCGCGGACGCAACGGATGACCTTGGCGATACGGTCGGCGAAGCTGGGGACGCGCTGGATGAATACGGCGAAGCAGCAGGCGAAACAGGCGATTCGCTGGGCGAACTGGGCGACAGCGCTGATGATGCGTCGGGCAAGAATCAGGCGTTCCTGTCAGTCATGGCAGGAGCAGCGAAAACGCTGGGCAACGTTGTCGTAGCCGGCGCGAAGTTGGCGGCAAAGGCTCTGCTGGAAGTCGGAAAAGCGGCTGCCAATGCGACCAGAGAGGGCTTCGAGTTATCCAAGGAAGCTGGCAAGTACGCGGATGACATCGCAACGCTCAGCACGCAAACCGGCGTTTCGCAGAGCAGTCTCCAGCAATGGACATATGCAAGCAACTTCGTAGACACGAGCGTCGATTCGATAGCCAGCAGCATGACCAAGCTCACGCAGACGATGGGCAATGCGCTCAACGGCAGCAGTGAAGCCTCGGACAAGTTTGCGACGCTGGGTGTCAGCATCACGGACGTTCACGGCCGTCTGCGCAGTACGGAGGATGTATTCTGGGATGCGATTGATGCGCTCGGCAAGATTGAGAACCCAGCAGAGCGTGACGCTGCCGCGATTGCGCTGTTCGGCGAGAGTGCACAGAAACTCAACCCACTCATCGCGGCCGGACGTGAAGGCTTTGAAGCGCTGAACGCAGAAGCAGAACGTCTCGGCACCGTATTCAGCGATGATGAAATCGCCACAATGGGCGGATTCGATGATGCGATGCAGCGCAATTCGCAGGCTGTAACCGGCTTAAAGAACGCAATTGGCTTGGCGCTGATTCCTGCATTCCAGCCGCTGGTGAACCGCGCAACGGAAGCAATGGGGCGCGTCAACCATGCCATTCGAGATGGCCTCACGCCCGACGAAATGGGCGAATTGATGGACTACCTGCTGGATGAAATGGACGGTGCAATCGAATACATCATCAGCATCATCGAGGACGCGCTGCCGATGCTGACTACCGCCGTGGGCAAGCTGGTGAGTTCCCTCGGAAGCAAGCTACCGGGGATGGTCAATCGGCTTCTGCCTGCAGTGACGCAGCTGCTCCAAACGCTGGTGAATACGCTGAGCGCGAACGCGGCGGGCATCGGGCAAGCCGCTGGGCAGTTAGTTGCGCAGCTGGCCACTTTCCTTGTGAGCAATCTGCCTGCGCTGGCAAGTGCAGCGGTTCAGCTGGTGAGCGGGCTTTTCTCCGGGCTGCTTGCCGCCATTGAGCCGTGCTGGGAAGCCGTCAAAGATGGTGTCGGGGAAGCAATGGGCAAAGTCTGGACGGGCATCACCAGCGCGTTCGGTACGCTCGGCGGCATCTTGGAGGATGTGCTGGATTTGCCGGAAGGAACTATCACAGAGCCGCTGAACAAGGCAATTGGCGCAGTTGGCGGCTATTTTGCAAGTGTCTGGAATGCCATCACCAGCGCGTTCGGCACGCTCGGCGGGATCTTGAAAGATTTGCTGACGGGTAAAATTGACCTTGGTGACGCGCTGGAAACGGCAAAAAGCACAGTTGAAGAGAAGTTCAAGGAAATCTGGTCAAGCATCACCAATGTGTTTGGCACACTCGGCGGAATCTTGGAGAACGTGCTGAACCTGCCGGAAGGAACTATCACAGACCCGCTGAACACAGCAATTGATGCGGTTAAAGACTACTTCGTACAGGTCTGGGATGCTATTACCGGGGCATTCGGCACACTCGGTGGAATCCTGAAAGATTTGCTGACGGGGGAAATCAGCCTTGGGGATGCGCTGGAAACGGCAAAAAGCACCGTCAAGGAAAAGTTCAAGCAAGTCTGGGATGCTATCTGTTCTGCCTTCGGAACGTTTACGAATATTCTCGGAAATATTTTCGGTGTTACTGACCTTGGCACAAAGGTCAGTAACATGTGGAAAGCCATCAAGGGCGGCGTTACGAAGGCATTCTCAAACGCATGGAATGACATTCTCGGCAGCTTCGGCAATTTAGCCGACTGGTTTGGTCATATCTGGGATGGTGTCGCCAAAGCAATTGAAGACGCTTGGGGCAACATGAAGGGTGGCATCGAAACAGTTATCACAGGTGCATGGGATTGGATTACCGGGCTCTTTGGCGGCGGCGAAGAAGAAACGCACGGTTCAGGTGTGCATGCCTCTTCAAGTGGAGCAGACCGCGGCGGCGGTGGTAGAGAATTCCCCGAAACTGCACAAGGAAGCACTGTGGTGCAGGATGTTGTCTCCGACCAAGTGTTAAGCCAGCTTGTCGGCAGCATCAGCGGCGAAGAGGACGGCGTTCGGGAAGCAATGCAAACCGTCCTGCAAGCCGCCATCGACGCAACCAACGAGCTGATGACTGTCGATGCGGGCAAGCCGCTCGGCAAGGACTGGGTGACGGGTGTTGCGGGCGGTATCAACGAAGATGGGCACAAGGTGCAGGATGAAATGGGCACGGTGTTCGACAATATGCTTGCGGCGCTGCAAGCGTTGGTTGATAGCGGCACGTTCAGCCGCATCGGCACTGCTATCAGCAGCGGCATTGCCGTCGGTATCCGATCCGGCACAGGTGCAGTTGTGCAGGCAGCACGGTCGGCAGCGCGGCAGGCGTACTATGCGGCGCGCACGGAGCTGAACATCAACAGCCCGTCGAAGAAAACACGCGAAATCGGCGAATCGTATACAGAGGGCTTTGCGCTGGGCATTGAGCGCACGACACCGCGCATTGTGGAAGCTGCACAGACGCTCAGCGACATTGCCTTGCGTACCACACAGACGACGCGAAGCAGTGTGCCGATTGACTACAATCAAATTGCGGACGCTGCCGTCTATGCTGCGCGTCAAAGCACTGCGCCCGCTGCCATCGACTACGACCGTATGGGCGACGCAACCGCTGCCGCAATGCGCCGCGAAGGGCTTGGACAGACGACGATGGTGATGGATCGCCAGATAGTCGCCCGGACGATAGAGCCAAGCGTCAGCCGGTCGAGCGCCGACCGTGGCAACCATACCATTGCCGGAAGGACGGCAAAGCTGGTTATCGTCTGATGGGAGATGAGCAAATGGAAAACGGATTTACTTTCAACGGGCAGCACAGTCTCTACGACTTCGGGTTGATTGCGATTCGTGCGAAGAAGCGCACCATCTGCGCAGGCAGTGATGTTGTCAGCTATGCTGTCAGTGGGATGGATGGCACGTTGAGCTATGGCGACCAGCGAAGCGCGGACGAATACACGGAAACCGTGAATCTGTACGCGAACCATGCGCTGCCGATGCAGGAAGCAGCAACGCGGCTCTGGCGGCAGGTTGTTTCATGGCTGATGTGCGGTCGCCGCCAGCTTATCTGGGACAGCGAACCGGACAAGTATGTAGTGGCAGAGGTGACGGGCATCGTCGGCGAAGCGTCCGGCTGGGTGAATGAAGGGCTAAGCGTGACTTTCAAGGTGCAGCCGCACTTGTACAGCCTGCGGACGAACTCCGCGCAAAAAACGCTTGAAGCCGCCGGAACGCACCTCATGTCGATTTCGATTGACGGCGATATGCCCGCGCCTATCAGCTTCGAGATGATGAATTCCGGGACGCGCAGGCTGGACGGCTGCCGCATCAACGTCAGCGGGGCAATTACCGAAGTTTCAGGGCTTGCGCTGGCGACGGGCGAAGCGCTGATGATTGACAGTGGCTATCCGCTGGATGTCTCCGTCAAGCGCGCTGATGGGACGCGCGAATCCGTCTTCTCGCACTGTCTGCACTGCGAGCTGCTCCGCAGCGTCGGGGCAACAACGATTGCAATAACGCCTCTGTACGATAAAGCAGAGCAAGGGACAGTCGGCGCATCGGTGACGGTCAGCGCGCAGGGGGTGTGGCGATGAACGATGCGCCGGTTCTTTTGGATGACGCATTGCACCCAGTTGCAATCTTGGAAAACGCCAGCTTCGGCTGGACGTTGCAGCACAACGACCTCTGCACAGCGGAACTTCGTCTGCCCTGCGAAGATGCGGCGAATGACCTGTGTGTCAAGCTGCCGTGGGTGCATTTGCAGGACGGCGTGCGCGACCTGGGCGTGTACCGCATCACGGGGATGCCTGCATCGGACGTGCTGCCGGGCGGAACGCGCAGCTACACGCTGGAGCATGTTCTTTCGCTTCTGCTGGATGACCTCATCTTCGGCGAAATGGTGTTTGATGGCACCAGCGTCCGGGATGCCATTCAGCAGCTGATGGAACGGCAGACAGTGAAGCGTTGGACGATGGATGCGTGTGACTTCGAGCAGACGGTGGCGCTGTCAATGAGCAACATCAGCATTCTGGAAGGCATTCGGAAGCTCTGCGAAGAGCTGGATGCGTACACATGGGAATGCGACACAAGTGCCCTTCCCTTCCGGCTGAGCGTCCGGAAGGCAGATGCTGAAAGCAAGTGCGGCATCCACTATGGGCGCAACCTCACCGGCATCCAAATGCAGATGGACGCGACAGAGCTGGTGACGCGCCTCTACCTGATTGGCGGGACTGGCAAGGACGGGAAAACCGTCACCGTGGAATCGCTGACGGCGGATGCAGTGCCATACATTGATGCGGACACCATTTCACAGTACGGCATCCGTGCCGCCATCTATCAAAACAACGCGCTGACTACGCCGGAGGAACTGCTGGCGCGCGGTCAGCAGGTGCTGGCAGAAAGAAATCAGCCGCAAATCAGCCTGACCGCAACGGCAATTGACCTCTACACGCTGACCGGCTATGACTGGGATTGCTTCACGCCGGGGAAGCAAGTGATTATCTCGGATGATGCGCACAGTCTGCGGCAAACTGCGCGGATTGTGACGGTCGAAAAGCAGGACGCGCGCGGCGATCCGGGCAGCATCGTCGTCACCATTGCCAGCAAAGCATCGGACACGCTTTCGAAGACGGACGGCATCGTCAGCAAGCTGCAAGCGATTGAAGCCGAAAGCGCGGCGAATGGCGCTGCGTGCCATGTGGCGCACGACGAAATCCGCAAAGCAGAAACGTCCATCAAGCAGAATGCCGATGAAATCCAGCTCAAAGCCAGCAAAGAATCGGTCGATGCGCTTGGGCAACGGATGAATACGGCTGAATCCGCCATCGAAGTCCAAGCCAGCGGCATCGGATTGCTTTCCGGGCGCGTGACAACGGTCGAAGATAGCGTCGCGACGGCGCAGGCGCAGATCCTGGTCAACAATGATTCCATTGGCACGCTGGTGACGCGGACGGATACACTGGCAGGGCGCACGACAAAGACGGAAAGCGCCATCGAGCAGCTGAGTGACAGCCTTGTGATGTACGTCAAGAAGGACGATGACATCAGCGCAATGGTCGAGCTTCGCGGCGACGGCGTGACCATCAGCGGCGGCACAATTACGCTAACGGGATATGTGACAACCGGGGAACTTGATACGATTCGCGCATGGGCAACGGACTTCGCAGGCGTAACCATTAGCGGTGAATCTGTTGTAGCAGGATACGGCGATTTCGACGAACTTGTTGCAGGACAGGGACTTATTACAACGCTGGATGCGGGGACATTGACCGTTGGAAAAACAGCATGTGTTCTTCATACGCTAACCATTGGCACGAAAACCTGTTCTTTTTTCGCGCCTGCCGATGCAACTTTTGACCTGAGCGACATGCCGGGCTACGATGATGCTCTGGATGCCGCGAGGAGAGAAGGAGCATCATCGGTATATGTGCAGGCGCTGGAAGCATACGGAGAAAGCTACTATTCTGCGAGCAAAACCATCACAGCAGATTTGGACATTACCCTGAGCAACAAGGACACAAGCCAGCACTTGGTGTCGGTCGATGCGTCCAGCGCATACAGCGCAGGATACAGCGCAGGTTCAAGCGACGTAACCATTGGAGAAATCACTTGCGTTAGTCTCGATACCGGCCGGGTGCGCGTAGTTGTAAAGGCAAGCAACGGCAAGACGAAACAGCAGGTCTTTGTAATATCGTAAGGCAGGAGGAAACCGCATGAAAGAAGTGCTGAATAAGCTGCTGAGCATCCAAGCGACGCTTGACACGATTCCCGTCGCGGGGCGTGACAATGTGTCGCACATGCTCGGATGTATGCAGACACTGAATGAAGCTATCGCTATCATCCGCAAGCAGGAGGAAAAAAGCAATGCAGTGGACGTTTGAGGAGCGCATTGACCTCCAACATCCGACCGGGGCGCGAAGCTGGCCTGACCTGATGATGGTGCAGGGCGACAGCCGTGCGCACGAATGGCGCGTCAGTGTGTACGACGGCGGTGCAGCGGTGGATTTGACCGCGTATGAGATTTCGGCATCCTTTGACCGCGCTGATGGCAAAACGATTCCTGTGCTTGGCACTGCGGCTGGCAATGTAGCAAGCGTCGTACTGCCGCAGAGTGTATATGCGGTGTCCGGCGCGCTGCGCGGCGTACTGCAAGCGAAGCAAGGGGCGCAGGTGATAACTCTGGCATCCGGAAGGTGGTTTGTGCGACGCGGGGCGGGATACGATGCGCCGCAAGACGGCAGTTCCGGCGGCGGAACAGTAGCAATTGAGGTGGATGCGACGCTGACAAAAGAGGGCAAGGCGGCGGATGCGAAAGCGGTCGGCGACTACATTGCCAAGCTGGAACGGCGCATTGCAACGCTCGAAGCGGGCGGAATTACGGTCACGACCGCCGACCAGCTTGTTTCCGCTGTTCCGCTCAATTCGTGGAAGTTCGACCTGATTTCCGCGACCGCGAACGCGGCTTACGCTTCGACCGCCGAAGCCGTTCCGTCCTATGACGACGCAAGCTGGCGGACGATCAGCGTGCCGCACGACTGGTCGGTGGAGCTGGACTTCAATGCGTCCAGTCCGGCGACGTATGAGGGCGGGTATCTGGACGGCGGCGACGCGTGGTATCGCACGACCGTCAGCGTGAACAAGCAGAGTGGGCGGCGGTATGTGCTGTGCTTTGACGGCGTGTACATGGAATCGAC
>ULPZ01008418.1_pt1 | contig 16306 bp, 9 predicted proteins | sample 1953991 | NCBI WGS metagenome assembly ULPZ01 (sample SAMEA4835642, study PRJEB28245) | human gut metagenome | biome: gut microbiome; material: fecal sample | place: Denmark | collected 2008
GCTTCGCCTAAGCCCTTGTTTGCTTTCCCAACTTTCCGTGAAGAACCAAACAAAAAGCCGCCCCGAAAGGCGGCGAATGTCAAATTCGCAGCGGATGCCGCTTGGCAAATCAACATCTTGCGCGGAATGATCCCTGCGCCTGACGCACCATATGGTAAAACGTCCCTTCGCCACTGTGCGTTACCCGCTTCACCGGCTCGCCCACCACCCGGAATCCCGCCTTCTCGTAGCAGCGAACGGCGCGCGTGTTCCACGTCCGCACTTCCAGATACATCGGCTTGCCCGGATACAGCCGCTGGGATAACTCCCACGCCAGCGCCGTCATCTGCGTGCCGTACCCCTGTCCGCAGTGGTCGGGATGCGCCCCGATGCCGAAAAACACCTCGCTGCCCTCATCGGACAGGTTCACGAAGCCCACCAGCGTTTCGCCATCGTAAAAGGAATAGAAATTGTTTGCCGGATTCGCAAAACCGTATCCGTGCTTCTTCTGCTCGGCATACGGCGGATTGTTGTACATCGCGTATTCGCCGGGGTACTGCCACGCGCAGATGGCTTCCTTCTCGGCTTCGGTGGTCAGATGATACGTCAGCATGGGCGTTTTCCTCCTTGGGGATATTTCCGATTTCATGATAATCCAGCTTGCGGAAAAATGCAAGGGAAGAAGCATCAAAAAGGTTCTTCACGGAATCTTGGGAAGAGTAGCTTGGGGGCGCGTCTGCGGACGCGCAAAGTTACTGGCAGGGACGCTTCGCTGCCTGCACCTTTGTTGGCGATTTCCTTGGAGTTGGTCGGACGAGGAACGGTTGGGGCGTTGCCCCAAACCCCACCAGAGGCGCCGCCTCTGGACTCCGCAAGGGGCAGACGAAAAGGGACGAAGTCCCCCCCCTTGCCCCCCTTTGCGCGATTGAGTTGAGTTCTCTTCCTTACTCCTTCCGCGTGGAGCTTTTTTGGTGTTTTGCTGCCAGCAAAAACCGGGGATGCCGCCAAGCACCCCCGGTCAAAATCCTCGATTATTGCAGCACAATGCCTTCCGCTTCCAGTTCCGCACGGGTGCAGAGCCGCAGCGTCACAAAGTTCTGCTGGCAGATGATGTAGCTGCCGCCTTCGCGCGTGTCCTTGTTCTCCAGCGTCACGATGCCCTGCGCGATGCAGTCGTGGTCGGCGCAGCTGGCGTCGGTCATCTCGATGCTCGTCTCCGTGACGTGGATGATGTTCACGCACACGCCGTGAATCAGCCGGTAGTACCCGTCCTCCAGCAGCGGAATCGGCTCGTACGTCTTTGTGCCGACCGTCACAAGCAGGAACGCGACGGCTTCCGACGGGTCGCGAACCGCGCTTGCCATCGGGGAGGGCGCGATGCCGGGGTCAGTGCCGCGCGTCGCCGGGTTCAGCTTCGCGAAGCTCAGCGATTCGTTCGATGCCGCCAGAATCGCCTGTGCGTCGGCAAGGGTTTCCTGCGTCGTCGTCAATTCCGCCTCTGTCGCGGCAAGGGTTGCCTTTGTGGCTTCCAGCTCCGTCGTGGCGGTGGTCAGGCTGTCCTTCGTCGCGGCGAGTTCGTTTTCCGCGGCAGTCAGGCTGTCCTTCGTTGCGGCGAGTTCGGCTTCCTTCGCACTCAGGTTGTCCTTCGTCGCGGTGAGTTCGGATTCCTTCGCGGTCAGGCTGTCCTTCGTCGCGGCGAGTTCCGCTTCCTTTGCGGTCAGGCTGTCCTTCGTCGCGGTGAATTCGGCTTCCTTCGAGGTCAGGCTGTCCTTCGTCGCGGTGAGTTCGGATTCCTTCGCGGTCAGGGTGTCCTTCGTCGTTGTGAGCTCGGTTTCGGTGGCGGTCAGCGCCGTCTTGGTGTCGGACAATTCCGTCGTGGCGGCGGCAAGGGTGTCCTTCGTCGCGGTCAGCTCGGTTTCAGTGGCGGACAGGCTGGTTTTTGTGTCGGACAGCTCCGTCTGCGCGGCAGTCAGCGTGTTCTGCGTCACCGCCAGTTCGGCTTCCGTCGCGGCGAGCGCTTCCTTCGTGTTCTCCAGCTCATATTCCTTCGCCGGCAGGGATGCCTTCAAGGTGTCCAGTTCGTTCTGCGTGGTGGACAGCGTGTCCTTCACTGCCGCCAGTTTGGTCTGGGTGATCATCAGCGTGTCCTTCGTGGATGCCAGCGTGGTGTCGCGGCTGTTCAGGGCAGTCTGCGTTTCGGCGAGGGTAGCTTCGGTGGACGCGAGGGTGCCCTTTGTGGCGGACAGTTCAGTTTCGCGGTCAGCAAGCGTACCCTGCGTTTCGGCGAGGGTGGCTTCGGTGGACGCGAGGGTGTCCTTCGTCGCGGACAGCTCGGTTTCGCGGTCAGCAAGCGTGCCCTGCGTTTCGGCGAGGGTAGCTTCGGTAGACGCAAGGGTGTCCTTCGTCGCGGACAGTTCAGTTTCGCGGTCAGCAAGCGTGCCCTGCGTTTCGGCGAGGGTGGCTTCGGTGGACGCAAGGGTGTCCTTTGTGGCGGACAGTTCAGTTTCGCGGTCAGCAAGCGTACCCTGCGTTTCGGCGAGGGTGGCTTCGGTGGATGCGAGGGTGGTCTGGGTATCCGTCAAGGCGGCGGCGGTCGTGTCCAGCGTGGTCTGCGTGTCCGCGAGGGTGGCTTCGGTGGATGCGAGGGTGTCCTTCGCGGCGGACAGGCTGTTTTCGGTGTCCGCCAAGGTGGATTGGGTGGAGGACAGCGCGCTCTGCGTGTCCGTCAGCTGATTCCGGGTGTCCGTCAGCGAATTGTGGCTGACGATGAGACCGGCACCAAGTGCGATGGAAGAGACTGCCAGCACGATGGCGGCAATCATCCAGATGATGGTCTTTTTCCGGGCGGCAATGGGGCTCATAGCAATCCTCCTAACAAACGACGAAAATGGGCAGAAACCTTCCGTTTTTTCCAGTTTACCACCATCGGGGGAAGTTGTCAATCTCGAATTTCGCGGAAGCACAAAAAACGCCCCTCCGCCGACAAAAGCAGAGGGGGCAGGGGAAGGAAGATTATTGGTTCTTCACGGAAAGTTGGGGGGCAAACAAGGACTTAGGCGAAGCCCCAAAAAGCTGCACGCGGAAGGAGCATGAAAGCGCGACCAACTCAATCGCGCGGAGGGGTCAAGGGGCAATGCCCCTTGCAGGGTCAAGGGACAGCGTCCCTTGTGGGGTTTGGGGCAACGCCCCAACTGTTTCGCGTCAAACCTACTCAAAGGAAGTCGCCAACAAAGGTGCAGGCAGCGAAGCGTCCCTGCCAGTAACTTTGCGCGTCCGCAGACGCGCCCCCAAGCTGCTTTTCCCCCAAGATTCCGTGAAGAACCGAAAAAACCTCCGAAACACAGCCGCGTTTCGGAGGAAGAAAGATGCATATATAGAGGAAGTTACTTCTTCAGTTCAATCCCTTGCCCCTTCAGCCGCGCAACCACGCCGTCAACAACCGCCTGCACTTCGTCGCGGGTGAGCGTGCGCTCCGGGTGCGAGAAGGAGAGGCGAATCGTGATGGTCTTGCCGGTGATGTCGCTGTATGTGCCCAGCACGGTCACCTTCTGCACCAGCGGGGAGTTCTCCGCCTTCACCGCGTCCAGAATCGGCTGGCAGCGATTGACCACGAAGGTCAAATCCTGCTCCATGCCGGGGAAGCGGGACGGCTCGCGGTAGACGATGGGCGCGGGCGCGATGGACGCAAGCGCTTCCGTGTCGATTTCGGCAAACACAATTGCCGCCTTCTTGTCGATGTTCTTGCCGACAACCGGGTGCGCCACGCCGATTTCGCCGAGGTCAACGCCGTCCAGCACGATGGCGTTCAGGTTCTTCGGATGCTCATAGGAGTGGGTCGCGGTCATTGCGTGGAAGGACAAATCCTTGTGCAGGATGTCGCTCACGGCGACGCACAGCATGTCGCGCAGGCGGAAATACAGCGTTTCCACGTTATCGACCTTGCTGAAGAGCGTCACGCACAGCTTCTTGTGCTCCTTCGCCAGCTTGTTCTCGTCCACGCCATCGACGATGTGACCAATCTCGAAGATGCCGAACGACGGCGCATAGCCCGTGTTGCCCTTCACCTGGCACAGCTGGGTGGGAATCATGGAGCGGCGCAGCGTCTCGATGTTGGGGTTGGAGGCGTTGAGCAGCTTCACGTTGTCCTCAACGGCAATGCCGAGCTTCTTGTAGTCGTCGGCGTACTGCCAGATGTAGGAATGCACCTCGTGCAGCGAATAGCGCTTGACGAGGATGTCCTTCAATTTGTCCTCCACCGTCTTTTCGGTGGACATGCGAACCGGGTAGAGCGGGGATTCCGCCGTGTGCAGGTCGAAGTTGTCGTAGCCGTAAATGCGGGTGATTTCCTCGATGATATCCGCCTTGATGGTCACGTCCTTCGTCGCGCGCCAGGAGGGGACGTCCGCGGTGAAGGAATCGCCATTGCGCGTCATGCCGAAGCCCAGCGCGGTCAGCGTGTGCATGATTTCGTCGGAGGAAATGTTGATGCCGGTGTAGCGGTCAACAAACGCCTTGTCAAAGGACAATTGCACCTTCGGATAGTGGAAGGCGTACTCGTCGGTCAGGCGGGAGGTGACGCGCATTTCCGGGTCGTATTCCTGCAAAAGCTTGACGAAGCGGGCGATGGCGACGGTCGTCATTTCCGGGTCAAGGCTCTTTTCGTAGCGGGCGGAGGCGTCAGTGCGGTGGGCGAGGCGGACGCTGCTCTTGCGGACGGACGCCGCGTCGAAGGTGGCGGATTCCAGCGTCAGGCTCGTCGTGTCATCGACGATTTCGCTGTCCAGACCGCCCATGATGCCCGCGATGGCAACCGGCTTGTCGCCGTTGCAGATCATCAGCGTGTTCGGGTCGATGGTGCGCTCCACCTTGTCCAGCGTCTGGAAGGTGAAGCTCTCCGGGAAGCGGCGGATGCGGATTTTCTCCACCTTGCGGCTGTCGAAGGCGTGCATCGGCTGCCCCATTTCCAGCATCAGGTAGTTCGTCAGGTCGGCGAGGAAGTTGATGTCGCGCATACCGCAGTAGTTCAGGCGGATACGCATCGCCATCGGGCTGACGTGGCGGTTGATGTTCTCCACCCGCAGGCAGGAGTAGCGCTGGCACAGCGGGTCTTCAATCTTCATGTCGATGGCGGGCAGATTGTTGTACGCCGCCAAATCCGCCACGGGCAGTGCTTTCAGCGGACGGCCGGACAGGGTGGAGAATTCGCGCGCCATGCCGTAGTGTCCCCACAGGTCGGGGCGGTTCGTCAGGGACTTGTTGTCCACCTCGAAGATAATGTCGTCAATGGGGTAGAGCGCCTTCAAGTCCGTGCCGCAGGGAACGTCCTCCGGGATGACCATGATGCCGGAATTGTCGTCGCTGATGCCGATTTCCTTCTCCGAGCAGCACATGCCGTAGGACGTGTACCCGGCGAGCTTGCGCGGGCTGATGGTGATGTCGCCCAGCTGCGCGCCCACCTTCGCGAACGCGGTTTTCATGCCCAGCTGCACGTTCGGCGCGCCGCAGACCACGTCGGTCAGCTGCCCGTCGCCCGCGTCCACCTTCAGCAGGTGCAGCTTGTGGGATTCGGGGTGATTCTCTACGCTGACGATCTGCGCGGCGACAACGCCGGACAAATCTGCGCCCTTGTGGAAAATTTCATTCTCAACTTCCGCTGTGGACAGGGAGAACTGGCGAATCAGCGCCATTTTGTCAAGACCCGTCAGGTCAACGAAGTCGGAAATCCAGTTCATTGAGATCAGCATGTTCGTCTTTCCTCCGCATTACTCGTCGTCCGTGAACTGCGCCAGGCGCGTCAGGCTGCCGCTGTTCAGGTCGCGAATGTCCTTCACGCCGTACTTCATCATGGCAAGGCGCGTCATGCCCAAGCCGAACGCGAAGCCGGTGTACTGCTCCGGGTCGATGCCGCCGGCTTTCAATACTTCGGGGTGAATCATGCCGCAGGGGCACAGCTCCAGCCAGCCGGAATGCTTGCACGACGGGCAGCCCGTGCCGCCGCAGATGAGGCAGGAAATATCCAGCTCAAAGCCCGGTTCAACGAACGGGAAGAAGCCCGGACGCAGGCGGACTTTGATGTCCTTGCGGAACACCTCGCTCAGCATCGTTTTCATGAAGTAGATCAGGTTCGCGATGGAAATGTCCTTGTCCACCATGATGCCTTCCATCTGGAAGAACGTGTTCTCATGGCAGGCGTCGGTCGCCTCGTTGCGGAAGCAGCGGCCGGGGAAAATCGCCTTAATCGGCACGCCGTCGTTCACCAGCGCGTCGCGGTAGCGGCGGTAGATGGCGTTCTGGGCGGCGGAGGTCTGCGTCTTGAGCAGCTGCCCGTTGTCCAGATAATAGGTGTCCTGCATGTCGCGCGCGGGGTGGAACTTCGGAATGTTCAGGCTCTCGAAGCACTCGTAGTCCGTCACGACCTCGGCGTAATCCTCCACCGTGAAGCCCATCGACTTGAACACCTGCTCGCACTGGCGCTGCACCAGCGTAATCGGGTGATACGACCCGCGGGTCATGTCCGGCGGCATGGAGATGTCAAATTCGGGCAGGGCGTTGATTTCGCGCTGCAATTCCTGCGCCTTGAGCGCTTCCAGCTTTTCCGCCAAGGCGACGGTGATGGCGGTCTTCAGCTCGTTCGTCTCGCGCCCGACGGTCTTTTTCTGCTCGTCGGTCAAGCTGCCCATGCCCTTGAGCGCGTCGGTCACTTTGCCCTTGCGGCCGAGGTAATTCACGCGCAGGGCTTCCAGATCCACCATGTTGGCGATCTTCTTCAGCTCGGAATCAAAGCTGCTTTTCAGGGCTTCGATCTTCTCGTTCATTCCGGATGTTCCTCCTTACAGTTGGATGAAAAAAGCCCATCCCATCGTTTGATGAGACGGACTGAATCCGCGGTACCACTCGTCTTGCGGCAAAGGAAAAAACCCCGCTGCCGCCGCTTGATAGGCGATAAGGCTGCCCACGCCCAAAAACTCGCGGGATGAAGGTTCACGCCGTGCGCCCTGCCGCCTCGCACCACCCGGCGGCTCTCTGATATCCTATTTCCTGCATTCGCCTGTGCCATCTGCTCGCGCCTTTTTCCTTCTGGCGTCCGCTCGTTCCACTTAGCGTAGCGCTGCTACGCTGCGTTTCACTCCCGTTAGCCAGCAGAAAAAATTCGCTTCGCATCTTGGCACATTCTCATTTGGAAATAGGAAGGGGACTTGCACGCGCTACTGTTTCCCGGTCATCGCTTCCAATATTTCGCTGACTTTCGTCGGCACGCTCTATCTTACCATAGCCGAACGACTTTTGCAAGCGGAAAAGCGAAAATAATGCGGAATGGAGGACGGAAACGCGCACCGAAGTAAAAATCTTTCCATCTTACAGGCGAACAAACCGTGAATTTTTCCGATTTATTATTTACAAGCCATTTTTTTGTGCTATACTGTAAGATGCGTTATCATGTAAAGCGCGATTCAGGCGCTTGCGTGAAAGTCCGCGCGCGGGAGGGTGCAATTCCTCCGTCCGCAGGCGCGGCAGGGAACTTCGCGCACAATCGCGCGGAAGAAAGGAAAGGAAGCCGGATGAGCAACAGCCGTCCACCCTATGATGGCGCCGGGGACGCCGGACAGAATCCTCAGCAGCCCGGTTTTTCGCAGGGCAATTATCCGCCGGCGCAGGGCTATGCCCCGAATGGCGGCTACGCGCCCAATGATGCCTATGGTCAGGGCTACGCGCCGCAAAACGGCTATGGGCAGCCGTATGCCCAGCAGCCTTATCAGCAGCAGCCGTATGACCAGCAGGGGTTTGTGCAGCCCGGCGGGTATCAGCAGCCCTACGAGCAGCAGGGGTATCAGCAGCCGAATCCGGCGTACAATCAGCAGGGTTACAGCCAGCAAAATCCGCAGGAAACGGATTTGCCGCCGGAGCAGCAGTACGCGCAGTACACCCCCGACGGTCAGCGCGTGTACCCGACGTCGGGGCGCAGCGGCTTCCGGGTGCAGCCGGCGGCGCACAGGGAAATTCCGTGGGATACGATTGCAAAAGTATTGATGTTCGGCGTGCTGCCGATTCTTTTCATCTTGAGCATGGTGTTCGCGTGGACGGCGGTGAAGTGGATCGTCCTCGTCGGCGCGGTGGCGAGCATCGCCGCGATGTGGCTCCGCGAGCTGGTTACGCCTAACGCGCGGCTGGTGCTGTCGCTTTTGCTGGCGTCGGCGGCGGTCGTCTGCCTCGTCAGCGCACTGGCGACGAATGCGGCGGACAATCAGAACCCCGCGCAGCCGAATCAGTCCGGTCAGATGCAGCAGGGGAGTACATCGGGCAATAACCTCGATGTCAACCTGACCGCGACGGACACGCCCAATCCCGCGCCCACGCCCACCGCGACGCCTGTGGATGACTCCGAGGAGTGCTACGCGCAGCTGCATTCCTTCTTCACGCTGTGGAAGAACAACGCCATCAGCCAAATGGTCAACCTGACGGCCCCGTCGTGGCGCAGCAGCATCAAGGGCGGCACGGACGCGGTGACGCAGAAGCTCTTCGGCGAGGTGCTGACCAATCGCACGCCCGTCAGATGGGATTTCACGGCCATCACGGGCACATCGAACGACATCGCCCGCATGGTGACGGTGCGCGCCGTCATCAACAAGAACAACACCCTGGGCGAAAGCGTCTACCTGTGGAAGGTGCGCATGGTCAAGGAGGACGGCGTGTGGTACGTTGACCCCGCGACGCTGCAAAGCAACGAGCAGGAAAGCACCGCCACCCCGACCAACGCCCTTGCCACCCAGCCTGTGCTGAACACCAGCCATCCGGACTTGCTGATTTACTACAATCCCGAAGGCGGAACGTACTACCACATTGACCCGAATTGCGAATCGCTCAATCCGAAATACCGCCCGCTGTCCGGCGTCATCAAGTGGTCGCAGATTGAGGATGACCCCTACGACAAGCTCGAACAGTGCAAACGCTGCGGCGCACCCCTGCGCGAAAAAAAGGACAACGCCAACTAAGTCAACATAGAAACCTACATATATTTAGGAGGACAACACGATGGACACCAATGCCAAGCTGTATCAAGACATGACGAAGATTCTCGTCAAGCGTGAGGACATCCAGAAGGCCGTTGCCCAGCTGGGACGGGAAATCACCCGCGACTATCAGGGCCGCGATTTGGTGATGGTCTGCATTTTGAAGGGCGCGAGCGTCTTCTTCTCCGACCTCATCCGCGAGGTCGATTTGCCCGTGACGCTGGATTTCATGGCGCTTTCGAGCTATCGCAACTCCACCAAGTCCTCCGGCGTGGTCAATCTGGAGAAAGACCTGTCCGTGTCCATCAAGGGGCGCGACGTGCTGATTGTGGAGGACATTGTGGACAGCGGCAACACGCTGTTCTACCTCGGCAAGTATTTGATGGGCCGCGGCGCGTCCTCCATCCGCATTGCGACGCTGCTGGACAAGCCCGACCGCCGCAATCCCGAACACAACCTGACGGTGGATTACCACTGCTTCAAGATTCCGGATGAGTTCGTCGTCGGCTACGGGCTGGATTTCGCCGAGAAGTACCGCAATCTGCCGGACATCGGCGTGCTGGACAGCCGCGTGTACGGCGCGGCGCGCGAATAAATCAGCCGATTCTTCCCTGAAAAAAGATAAAATTTTTGTAAAGATGGATTTTTCCGCACACGTCATTCGTCTATATGGGTATACGCCGCAACAGGCGGATGGCGCTGGAACGGAAGGAGGATGCTCGCATTGAAGAAGTCTCGCGGGATGTTCGGCTACGTCGCGGTTTTGCTGCTGATGGTGCTCACCATTTCGATGCTGTTCACCAACGGCTTTGGCAGCAATACCCGTGACCGCCGCATCACCTATCCCCAGCTGCTGACGATGATTGAGGAGGGGCAGGTTCGCTCCGTCGCCATCCGCGGCACGTCGCTGGTGGGCGTGACGACAACAACAACGGTCGCCGACGCGGATTTCCCTGACAAGAACTACGATTTTGAAACCACCATCGGCGCTGATTTCATCGTCACCGCGCGGCAAATGCAGGCGGCGAAGCTTAATAAGCCGCTGGATGAGGTGTCCGTCAAGGATTTGCCATTCACCATCATCTACCGTCAGCCGCTGACCACCCCGTGGTGGTATGACCTGATTCCGCTGGCGATTTCGCTGGTGCTCTGCGGCGTGATGTTCTGGCTGATTATGCGCGCGCAGACCGGCGGCAACGGCAAGGTGATGAACTTCGGCAGAAGCCGGGCGCGCATCCATGACCCGAACAAGAACAAGGTGACGTTCGCCGACGTCGCGGGCGCGGAGGAAGAGAAGGAAGAACTCAAGGAAATGGTGGACTTCCTGCGCAACCCCAAGGCGTACATCGACATGGGCGCGCGCATCCCCAAGGGCGTGCTGCTCATCGGCCCGCCCGGCACGGGCAAAACCCTGCTGGCAAAGGCGGTTGCGGGCGAGGCGGGCGTGCCGTTCTTCTCCATTTCCGGCTCTGACTTTGTGGAGATGTTCGTGGGCGTGGGCGCGAGCCGCGTCCGTGACCTGTTCGACCAAGCCAAGCGCGCTGCCCCCTCCATCATCTTTATTGATGAGATTGACGCGGTGGGTCGCCATCGCGGCGCGGGGCTGGGCGGCGGACACGACGAACGCGAGCAGACGCTGAACCAGCTGCTGGTCGAGATGGATGGCTTCGCAATCAACGAGGGCGTTATTGTCATGGCGGCGACGAACCGCCGCGATATTCTTGACCCCGCGCTGCTGCGTCCCGGCCGCTTTGACCGCACGATTCTCGTCAATTACCCCGATATGGCGGGGCGTGTTGCCATCCTGAAGGTGCACGCCAAGGGCAAGCCCCTTGCGGATGATGTGGATTTGGAGAATATCGCCAAGCGTGTACCCTTCTCCACCGGCGCGGAGCTGGAAAACATCATGAATGAAGCCGCGATTCTGGCGGCGCGCGGGCGCTTGAAGGCCATCAATCAGCAGACGCTGGTGGAGGCAATCTCCCGCGTGCAGATGGGCCCGGAGAAGCGCAGCCACAAGGTGACGCAGCGCGACAAGCGCATGGTCGCCATCCACGAGGCGGGTCACGCCATCGTCGGGCACGTCCTGCCCAACTGCGACGAGGTGCACCTGATTACCATCGTCCCGCGCGGGCAGGCGGGCGGCTACACGCTGTCCCTGCCGACGGAAGAGGACGATTTGCAGACTTACAGCCAGCTGATGGACTTCGTGGCGATGGGACTGGGCGGTCATGCCGCGGAGCAGCTTTATCTGGGCGAGTTCACCACCGGCGCAACGAGCGACCTGAAAAAGGCGACGGAGGTCTGCCGCCGCATGGTGACGCAGTTCGGCATGAGCGAGAAAATCGGCCCGGTGTATCTGGACAGCGATCAGGAAGTGTTCGTCGGCATGGAGTTCGGGCAGAGCCGCGGGTACAGCGAGGAGCTGGCCGCGCGCATCGACGCGGAAGTCAAGCGCCTGCTGGAGGAATGCTACCAGAAGGCGGTTGATGCCCTGAGCGCCAACCGCGACCGCATGGAGAAGCTGGTGGACGCGCTGCTCAAGTACGACACCATCAGCCGCCGCGAGTTCGTCACCCTGATGGAAACGGGCGCGCTGCCGGATATTCAGGATGCCGACACCCGCACCACGGGCGATGTGATGATGCAGGATATGGCGGACGAAAAGAAGGAAGAAAGTTCCGAAAAGTCCGCCGAAACGCCTGAAAAGAGCGCGGAAACGCCTGATAAGACGGCGGATGCGCCCGAAAATCACCCGGATGCCCCCCATGAAGCCTGATTTGCACACCCACACCACTTCCTCCGACGGGCTGCTTACGCCCGCGGAGCTGGTGGCGCTGGCGGACAAGCACCGCGTGACGCTCCTTGCCGTGACCGACCATGACACGTTTGACGGCGCGGCGCAGCTGCTGGGAAAACCCGCGCCGATGCCGATTCTGCAAGGTGTCGAATTGTCCCTGCGCGATATGCCCGGCCTGCACCTGCTCGGCTACGGGCGCGGGACGGATACGCCCCTGCACCGCAAGGTTCGGGCACTGTCCCAAATGCGGCTCGGACGCGCGCGGCAGATGGTGGAGAAGCTGAACGCGCTGGGCTATCCGCTGGATTACGACGAAATCGCCCGCGAAGCCAAGGGCAGCGTCGGTCGGCCGCATATCGCCCGCGCGATGGTCAGCCACGGCTATGTGGTGGACACGCGCGAGGCGTTTGACCGCTTTCTGGCGGATGGCGCACCGGCCTATGTGGCGGGGGAGCGCTTGAGCATGGCGGAGGCGCTGCCGCTGATGCGGGAAAGCGGCTTCGTGCCCGTTCTGGCGCACCCGATGGAGCTGGAGAAGACCGGCGCGCTGCTGCGCCACCTGCTCGGCGTTTGGCAGGAGCAGGGCTTGCGGGGCGTTGAGGTTTACCACCCGTCCGCCGGACGCGCCACGCCCCTGCTGGATTTGACCGCGCGGCGTATGGGCTTTCTGGTCACCGGCGGCAGTGACTTCCATGGCGATGGCGACCGCCACGGCATGGTCGGCTGCACCGCGCCGATGTGGGCGAGGGCGGCAGATGATGTGGAGAAATTGCTGCAAGCAGTGGAAGCTGCTCAAATCATGTGATAGATATAAGATGAAGAAATACCGAATTGCCATCAGAAAGGGGTGCTGAAACCATGTCCGAATTCAACGACAACAAGCAGCCGCGCCGCCGCCGCACGCAGCTGAACGCGGCGCAGTATGCCGGGCAGCAGACGCTGGACAACAGCATCCCCCTTATCCGCACGGAAGACGCGCCCATGCAGCCGACAAATCCGCCGCGCCGGAATCCGCAGCCGCCCCCGGTGCAGCAGAGTGCCAATCCGCCCATGCAGCCGATGAGCGCGGCTCAGCCGATGGGTGCGGCCCAGCCGATGGGCGCGGCTCAGCCGATGCGCCCGCAGGGGATGAATCAGCCGGGGCAGGGGAGCCAATATGCGCAAAGCGGGCAAATGCACGGCTTCCGCGGCGTGCAGGGGACGCCCATGCAGCCGCAGCAGGGCTGGAACAACGGCGTGCAGCCGCTCGATGCGGCGCATCAATTGGAGCAGTTCTCGTGGGGGCAGAACCCGACAAGCATGAACACCGGGCGCAATCAGCCGATTCGCGGCGGGCAGATGATGCGCAATCAGCCGATGAATCCGCAGCGCCCGCAGAATCCGCCGTATCCGCAGCAGAATTATGGCGGATGGCAGCAGCCGATGTATCCGGCGAATTTTCCGCAGTATCCGGCGAACGGCAATGGCGGAAACGGCGGCAATGGCGGCGGCAATCATCCGCCGACGGGGCTGGGGGGCTTCAACCCGGAGCATCGCGAGCCGAAGAACGAGCCTGTCCGCCGCAAGCCGTCGGGGCAAAAGCTGCTCAAGCGCATCCTGTTCTGCGCGTGCGCGGTGGCGGTAATTTGCGGGCTGGTCGCGGCGGGCGGCGCCATCAGCAATGCCATCCAGGAGCAGAACGAGCGGGAAGCACTGGTCGCGTCGGTGACGGCGTATGACGACAAGTACGTCCCGAACGTGTATGTGGACGGCATCCACCTCGGCGGCATGACCCGCGCGGAGGCGGAAGAGGCGGTCACGGCGCACGCGAATCAGCAGCGCGACGCGTGGAAGGTGCGCCTGATGTACGCCGGTCAGCTGGTGAGGGAAATCACGAGCGCCGACCTGAACATGACCGTCGATGTGCAGGAAGCCCTCGACGCGGCGTGGCAGCCGGGGCACACAGAAGGCGGCATTGACGCGCGCAAAGCCACGATGGACGCGCTGGCGGAAAATCCCTACGAGGGGTATTCCGCCACGCCCAGCGGCGACAATGTGGTGATTGACAACATCCTGCTCAGCATCGCGCAGCAGGCGTACATCCAGCCGGTGGATGCGCATATTATCTTCGATTCCAACAATTTCAACAATCCGCTGACGATTCAGCCGGAAACGGTCGGGCGCTATATGGACACGACCGAGGCGAAAAATCAGGTGTACCAGATGATGTCGTCCCTGGTCAGCGGCGAGGTGGAGCTGACGACGCGCGAGCTTCAGCCGACTACGACCAAAGCCATGCTGGAGCCGCAGATTCAGCTGCGCGCGACGGCGTACACCCCGATTTCGACCACCAGCACGGAAGAGCGCAACCTGAACATTCAGGTGGCGTTCGAGCGCATCAACGGCAAGATGCTTGCAGCGGGCGAAACATTCTCCTTCAATACGATTGTGGGCAAGCGCACGAAGGCAAACGGCTTCTATCAGGCGATTGAGTACGCGTATGGCGATCAGCGCATGGGCTACGGCGGCGGCGTGTGTCAGGCGAGCACGACGATGTACCTTGCGGCAGCGAAGGCGAACATGACGATTCTCAAGCGCGAGCCGCACTCTGACGCGGTGGGCTACACCGACTACGGCAAGGACGCGACGGTATCCGACAACCGCATTGACTTCAAGTTCCGCAACGACACGAACAGCACGATTTTCATCGTCGCGACGGTGATGAAGGACAGCCGCTACGACAAGTCGCACAAGGTGTGCGTGGTGTCGATTTACGGCGAGAGCCTCGGCAAGGGCGTGAAGTACGAGCTGGAAACGGTGACGGTGCAGACCCTGCCCGCCCCGACCGAGCCGGAATACCGCAAGGACACGAACCACACCTACGCCACCTATGTTGACCAAGAGTACACCTACCGCAAGGCAACCGACGGCTGTGTGGTGGAAAGCTACCTGGTGAAGTATGTGGGCGGCGCGGAAACCGAGCGCAAGCTGATGTACACCGACACCTACAAGGCGAAGAGCGAAATCATCTACGTCGGCACGGTGGAGCGGACGGAAGAGGGGCAATGACCAGAGGCTTTGCCTCTGGACTCCAGCAGGGGCGCTGCCCCTGCACCCTGCAAGGGAGTTCCTCCCTTGACCCTTTCGCGCGATTGAGTTGGCGACTTTTTCAGGCTGCTTCCGCGTGTTAATTGGGGGAAACCCAGGGGCGAATGAAACGGGATGAAATCCCTACGCTTGACCCTTTTGCGCGATTGCGTTGGTGACTTTTTCAGGCTGCTTTTGCGTGCTGATACGGCTTCATCCGCCGAAACGGGGGATGAGGTCGTTTTTTTCTCCAAAACTTTGTGAAAGAAAATACAACTTGTGAAAAAACCCCCTTTTCTATTTCGGCAGAATGTGCTATAATAGATTCGGTGGAAACCCCTACATTATTGCATCAGGAGGGAAAATCCAATGGCGCTTGTTACGACGAAGGAAATGTTCAAGAAGGCGTATGACGGCGGCTATGCGGTCGGCGCTTTCAACGTCAACAACATGGAAATCATTCAGGGCATCACCGAGGCGGCGGGTGAGCTGAAGGCTCCCGTCATCCTGCAGGTGTCCAAGGGCGCGCGCGCGTATGCCAACCACACCTATCTGGTGAAGCTGGTGGAAGCGGCGGTTATCGAAAACCCCGAAATCCCGATTGCGCTGCACCTTGACCACGGCGACAGCTTTGAGCTGTGCAAGAGCTGCATCGACGGCGGCTTCACGTCCGTCATGATTGACGCTTCCTCCAAGTCCTTTGAGGATAATATCGCCCTGACCCGCAAGGTCGTCGAGTATGCCCATGACCACGGCGTGGTCGTCGAGGCGGAACTCGGCACGCTCGCCGGCGTCGAAGACGACGTGAAGGTGGAGCATGGTCAGGAAATGTACACCCATCCGGAAGAAGTCGAAGAGTTTGTGACCCGCACGGGCTGCGACTCGCTGGCGATTGCCATCGGCACGTCCCACGGCGCGTACAAGTTCAAGCCCGGTCAGAAGCCCCAGCTGCACTTCGAGGTGCTGGAAGAATGCTCCAAGCGTCTGCCCGGCTTCCCGATCGTCCTGCACGGCGCTTCTTCTGTCCCGCAGGAGTTCGTGAAGGAAATCAACCAGTTCGGCGGCAATATGCCCGACGCAATTGGCATTCCGGAAGAGCAGCTGGCGAAGGCGGCGAAGATGGCGGTCTGCAAGATCAACATCGACTCCGACATTCGTCTGGCGATGACCGCGAGCATCCGCAAGTACTTCGCGGAACATCCGGATCACTTTGACCCCCGTCAGTACCTGAAGCCTGCCCGCGCCGCGGTGAAGGCGATGGTCGCCCACAAGATTGTGGATGTGCTGGGCTGCGCTGGCAAGGCGTAATCAAGGCACAAAAAGGCTCTGTCGTGAATGCGGCAGGGCTTTTTGGTTATGGAAATACCGAGCAATTGCGAACTTTTCGGTTCTTCATGGAAAGCTGGGGGAGTAAACAAGGGCTTAGGCGAAGCGCCAAAAAGCTGCACGCGGA
>ULPZ01014690.1_pt1 | contig 16248 bp, 16 predicted proteins | sample 1953991 | NCBI WGS metagenome assembly ULPZ01 (sample SAMEA4835642, study PRJEB28245) | human gut metagenome | biome: gut microbiome; material: fecal sample | place: Denmark | collected 2008
GAAAATTTCAACAATAACAAATTTTAAGAGACACTAGTGTTTATAAGTTTATGAGTTTGTGAGTTTATGAGTTCTTTAGTCAGGGAACGGGAACGAGTTAACGACCGACAAGTTGACGAGGTTTCTGATTTCAGAGTTCATAATCCTTCCCTCCTTCGGAGTACTTCCCTGTTTTAGGGTACCCCATCCCCCTTCCGGGGACTTCCCCTATTTTAGGGGAAGAAAAGAAGATTTAGATTTATCTTGTCCACTGAAAGAAATGAATCCGCGTCTAGAGAGTTCAGAGTTTTGAGTTATGGGTTCAAGATACCCCATCCCCCCTTCGGGGTACTTCTCCTATTTTAGGGGAAGAGGAGAGGATTACGCTTTATCTTGTCAACTTGTATCTCGTCTACTTGTCAACTGAAATAATTAATCCGCGCCTGAAGAATTCAGAATTTTGATTTCAGAGTTAAGTTCGGAACTTGCCCATATTGTTCTATCAGTTCAATTCAATCTCATTTTCAAAACTTAATGAGATGCCGGTTTTCTGAGCGAATATCCAAGCTTTTGTCATTTCGGACGCATTGTTTCTTGGGAAAACACTGGAAACAATGACGTGACATTCAACGTGTAGCTTTTCCAAAAAGTCGATTTTTACTTTTGCCAGTACCTCCTTGAACAGTTCAAGAGTGGAAATAAGTTGCTGAATGGCTTTCTCATAGGTTTCTTCAACACCTGCATCCGATTGGCAGATGGCGTTTGTCTTGAATTCCACGAAGTGAAAATCAGACTGATTGAACACTGCTCCATCGGCAATACCACCCTCCCGATTATCTATCAGTTTATGGTCAATAGCAAGTACAACAGCTTCTCTTCCTGACGGATTATTTACCTTGCAAACTTTATCGCTGTTGGAAACAGAAGTGATAAACACCGTGTTGGTCTGCTCATCGTCTTTAAGGTAAAACACCTTCTCGGTTGTTGACGTAATACATTTGGTTATCTTTTGCTGATAGCCTCTGAACGCCCAACATAAACTCAGATTTTGTACCGCCAGAGGAATTTCCATCATTTCAGTGTCTGAAGGTATAACTTATATAATTTACCAAACTCTTGTCCTACAATAGCAGAGGCCGTATCCAGATAGTTCTGGTCTATTGTTCCTGTCTGCGGATGGATGATGTCCTTACAATAAACATCTGTTCCGCCCAACGAATAAGCCGCCACACTACCAGGAACAAGGTGATACTCCGATGGAAGTATCCGATTCACTTGGTTCTGCAAAGTGTCGCATTGAGCCACCTGACCTGCCATCAACGACAAATTGATGCCCGACAACAAATAGGGACTATGTGTAGTGATGATGCAACTAGTGTGATGACGGTTGTTCTTGCTGATGATATATCGCAATGCAGCCAGCAGATTGTCGGGAAACAGGTTCTGCTCAGGCTCCTCAATGACATATCCCTTAAAAATACCATTGTCAATGCAATAGTCTAAGACCATCAGCATGGGCAGCAATGCCTGAATGCCGGAAGAGCACTCGGCAAGAGGAAGAATTCTGTCCACACCGGGAATACGTATGCCTTCTTCACCTTTACCGTCATATACATAGGTCAGATGAAGAAAAGGAATATCATAGGTTGCATGTCCGGCACGTGCCTTCTCAAAATAGCTGATAAAGTTCAGAAGTTTATCCTGCAAAGGAATACCTGACACCATGACACTGGCCAGATTACCGAGAAAAGAGGCAGCCAGATTCCTTTCTGCTGGAATGTAGAGCTGGTCACCAGTATTGAAGAAAGTGGACTGAATGATACTGGCCCGATATTGCTGGTTCAAATAATCCTTAAAATACTCTTTCAACTCTGCTTCTTTCTTCCCCTCCGATGCTTGTTGAGCCTGAGTCAATTCCTGTATGTCAGACTTAACAACATCAGCAAATTTTACCAGATTATCAGTCAACAGGGAAAAAAGAAGAGGCTGTAATTCCTCCGGAGCAGTTTTCCCTTGATAGGAAAGGGCAAATTTCTTGTCAAATACGAGATGAAGGTCGTCTTTCCGATATTCCAGATAAGTATTTGGTAAGAAATAACGGTGTATGCCATACTTCTTAAATGACTCCAGCCAGGCTTCTTCCTGGTCGGAATGAAGAATAGACAAATACCATAACTTTTCCTGAAAGATGGACAACAGTTTGGCAAGGGTGCTTTTACCCGTACCTTGTCCTCCAATGAGCACCACGTACGGCTTCAATTCAATTCTTGCTTCCTCCACAGGACCGAAATTTCTTACGATGAGGTAGTTATCCATATTCGTTTATATCTAATTTCATAAGTTTTTCACTTCTACATGCGAAGATACGAAAAGACAAACAATATACAAAATCAAGTCATCTACTTTCTCAAAACTACCCGACTTTTTATTAATCTTAGCACCGTTACCTCCACTATACTTGGAGAGCTACTTGATTTCAGAGTTCAGATTTCAGAGTCGATTAGTATAAGCAGAAAATCACTCTCACCTCTCAACCCTCCACTCTCAACTCCCAAAGCTCTCAACTCTCAACTCTCCACCCTCACCTCTCAACTCTCAACTCTCAACTCTCCACCCTCACCTCTCAACTCTCAACTCCCAAAGCTCTCACCTCTCCACTCTCAACTCCCAAAGCTCTCAACTCTCCATTCTCCACTCTCAACTCTCACCTCTCACCTCTCCACTCACCACTACTCTTCTTGCCGCCCCCATCAGCTCCCGTTCCGTCACAGTCAGCCATCCTTCCTGTTCCAGTTCAAAGAGAGCCGGATCCACGCGCAGCCTGTCCGCTCCGCTGTGTGCCATGATATCATCCACCAGCACCCCTTCCGGCCGTGCGGCTATATACTTCTTTATCTTTTCAGTATCAATCTGTTTATAGTTCAGGTCTTCCATGATGTTTTGAATTTATACATTTTTGCATCTGCACAGTCATACCGAATTGATACAAAACAATACTATCTTTAAGAACAAATCTGCAGCAAACCAACTTAAGAAGTATTCTATCTACCAGCATTCCGAGTCACCTATTGTCCCGTCAACAACGCGACAAAACGCCCAACTCTCTCTTGTTTATGCCTTACAATCCATTTATAAATCAGCCAAGGAATATACACTCCTGTTATCATAGCAAGTACACTCGTCAGTTGCCATGGTGCATGGGTCAGCCCCTGTAATACTTGCTGTGAAGCAGTTTGCGGAAACCAAGAAAACAAGTAGATAGCATATGACGCACCAAACAGATGGTGGAAGAAATGCCAATCTCGTGAAACATAAATTTTGCTGAGATATAAACTTAGGAGAATTCCAACAAGTGCTGTCAGCACATCCTTCCCCCAAAATACTGGCAGGGCAAATACCAGTAGTATAGAAATAATAAGTGAACTCAATGCACCTATATATACGTACTTTCCTAAGTGCGTGAAAATAGACCAACGACAGCAGCTATAACCCAATACAAAATAAAACAGATAACTTACTACTCCTCCTATGTTCATTAATTTTATCCCTTTTATAGGATTAAATAAATGAATCAGCAACATACCGAAAAGAATCCAAATCAAAAAATTCTTTTTACCTCTTCCAATTTGAGTGCTGGTAAAAACTATTACAAGTACAAAAATGAGGAATAAAGTAGGAAGAAACCAAAAGAAGATAATTGCATTATCCCATGGGTAAATCAACATTCGAGCATACTCACTAAAAGAAAAATCCAAAGGTCGCGCAGCAAATCGGCTCATCAAGACCTTTGGAACAAAGGCTAATGTACTAATGACCAAATAGGGTATTATTAGACGCTTCACCTTTTTCCAAAGGAAAACACCTCTTTTTTCCCAGGACATGATAAACAAAGAGCTAGCCTTCTTCTCACTACTATATTTTAACAAATAACCCGAAATGAACATAAAAAGTGGCATATGGAAAGAATAAATCCACGTATGCCACCATGGAACGATAAGAGCACCATAGCAACTATGTCCAATTACTACCAATAGGATTCCAAATATTTGCAAAAACGATATATGCGTACTATAATCCATTTCGTTAGCGTTCAATCTTGACATACATAATAGGAAAAGCTCTTCTGAAAGGCATATCTCTTAAAGTATTCAAGAAATAGATTTATTATTAAAGTTTTTTTAATATTAATTTCGACATTCATCAGCAGCAGATTTTAATTGCTGAGTCCTTTAACCACCTGAACTAAGGAGATAAAAGCTGATAGAATGTAAACGAATTACAGGAAATTAACTTATCCTCATTACCAATCAATAGGAACTGAAATGCGAATTTAAGTTATATTTTATCCCTGAAACGATTCCTGGCTGAAAGTTTTTTCTCATCCTTTAAGAGAGTATTTTCTTTCCGGAGTAGTTCAATTTACTTCTGTAGACCAACTATCATCTGCTTCTGCCCTTCATTTTACTTCATTTGAATTTGAAAGTTTTCATCCAAATTCAGCAACTGCTCTTTATCCGCTTTGTCAACTTTGCTCAAGACAAAAAGTTCGTCGAGCAATATCGATTTTTCCATGGAGTTCATTATATAATCAGTCATAAAATAGTAAAGGAAGATATAAGTTTATCAAACACAATTCTATAGATTTCAAAAGGTAAAAAAAATAGTACTACTAGAAGCAAGCGGTAGTCAACTAGTGAGCCTTTACCTACTATGCTAAGTGATCAGCTGATAATACTTTACCTACTCATGTTCTTAAGTACAAAGTTCTCCTTGTAACAAGATTGTAAAGTACTTTATTTTCAAACTAGAGTTCTGTATGGACTCTCATTGCGGCATTGCCTCTGTTTAAAACGAATAAATAAATTGTTGGCTGTGAGATTATTCTCACACTCTACAAAATAAATAAATTTGCTTTGCACTAGCTTAATAGAATAATTGCAATCATGCAATTTTTACAAGGACTTAACAAATATATCATTGAAAGAATTCAAAAGACGCTGCTATATATGCTTACTGAGTCTTTGATTACAGCAGCAAATATCGATTTTTAATACTTTAGGCCAAGACATCATTATTGGCTTACTGAATTTACCCCTATAAAAGTTGTAAACTATAGTAAATTATCAATTAGTCTTAAGCCTAATAAATCTAAAGAAAAGCAAGAAAATCGTCAATTATAAATACTATTTATCTATTAACAACGCTACCAAACGCCACCTCTGCACGAGCGGCAATTTGTTTATCCTAGAATTTATGTCAAAATAATCAAACAAAAACTATTTTTACACTAAAAAGTTTACTTATTTTCTATACTTAAAATAGGAAACAATTGCCCAACAACTAAGATAATATACACAAAAAAGGAGTGGTAATTTTTCAACTTCTCTAAGCACACGCCACTGAGGGTAAATTACTTTCTTCTTATTGGCAGTTACTGAAGATTTCCTCAAACGATAATCTACGAGAATCTCCTTATTACCGTAGGCGAAATCAACCTTTTTCATCATAGCCAACCAATACACATAGTCATCTCGTAAGCTTCCCATTTCTTCGTTAAAGAAATACTTCCCGCACTTATTGACATCATAAATCGCAGTAGAAGGAAATATAGGACAAGTCTTGAGCAACGAACGATAATTAACTTTTTCAGGAACAATGAATGGTGAAAGAATTTCCTCCTTTGTAATTTCGTCTATTCTGCGATAAGAAGAAAAAACCAATGCAGCATCCTTTCTTTTCATAAAGTCCAATTGAGCCATCAGAAAATTAGAATGCCAAATATCGTCAGAATCCAGAAAAGCTATAAATTGTCCCTTAGCTTGCTTCAAGGCAATATTGCGAGCCCCTGAAGATCCTGTGTTAACTTTACTTTCTAACAACTTAATTCGTTGATCATTCTTCTGATATTTCTTCACAACTTTAATACCAGCACCACCATCCGGTGAACAATCATCTACAATAATCATTTCCCAGTCAGTATATGTTTGATTCAATACTGATTCTATTGTTTCTCCTATAAAGTCTGCGCCTTTATACATAGGAGTAATAATTGAAACCAAGTTTTTATTTTCCATAATAAGATATTCACATTATTTGGTTAACTTATCATATAATTCAAAAGCACTCTCAATCACCTGATGCATATCATAGTAACGATATTCTGCTAACCTACCACCAAAGATAACTTTACTCTGCTTACCAGCTAATTCTTTATACTTCGCATATAGTGCACTGTTTCTATCATCATTCACCGGATAATAGGGTTCATCTCCAGGTCTCCACTCCTTTGAATACTCCCGAGAAATGACAGTATCAGGTTGCTGACCAAACTCAAAATGCTTATGCTCGATAATACGGGTATAAGGAGTCACCGCATCCGTATAATTAATCACAGCATTACCCTGATAATTAGAAATTCCCTCCAGTAATTCTGTTTCAAAAAATACAGTGCGATATTCTAAATGCCCATAACAATAATCAAAAAAACGATCTATTTCACCAGTATATACCACTCTATCTGCTATAGAATCAAAATAAGGTTTATTTTCAAAATAATCTGTATTCAGTTTTACCTCTACCCCTTCCAGCATTTTTTCTATCAGCTTAGTATATCCACCGATAGGAATACCTTGATACTTGTCATTGAAATAGTTATTATCAAAAGTAAAACGAACAGGTAAACGCTTGATAATAAAAGCAGGGAGTTCGGTCGCTTTTCTACCCCATTGTTTTTCTGTATAATCCTTTATCAGCGTATAATAAATATCTTTCCCTATTAATGAGATAGCTTGTTCCTCCAAGTTGGAGGGATTTACAATACCAGATTCCTGACGTTGTTGTGCTATTTTGGCAGCAGCCTGTTCCGGTGTAGTAACGCCCCACATCTGATAAAATGTATTCATATTAAAAGGCAAGTTATACAACTTACCTTTATAATTGGCTACCGGTGAATTGGTATAACGATTAAACTCAACTAAAGAATTAACATAATCCCAAACCTGTTTATTACTGGTATGAAATATATGTGCACCGTATTTATGTACATTTATACCATTAATATTTTCTGTATAGACATTTCCACCGATATGTGTTCGTTTATCTATAATTAAGCATTTCTTACCTATACCATGGAGTTTATGTGCCAAGACAGAACCAAACAGTCCTGTACCAACAATTAAATAATCTAAAGAACTCATATATTTCAGTTTACTATATTGTAAAATACAAAATTCGCCAAGTAAAATAACTTAAACTTTCATATTCAAGATCTCTTAAACATATTAAGAATCAATCGTAGAGGTATAATCATCATAATTTTCATAGCAATCCAATAGAGTAAGTTCCCGGTATAGTTTGACTTATACCGTATGCTTCCATCCCTAAGAAACTGATAATTCAAAAACCTACTTTTGCAATCTGATCTCAGATAGTAACGTAAGTTTGAGATATAAGAAAATAAGAGAAAAAAATTAATATAGTTAGATAAGGATTTATCTTTTGCACCTATTGGGAGAAGATATTCACGCAGCACAGTATGCGATAGATATTGTTTTTCACTATACGATTTATATCCCTGCATTGCCGAATCATTCCTAACTTGATAAATAAAACAAGTTCGCAATGAATAAAATATCTTATCCGCTGCCAATAATGCTTGAAGTAAAAACAAAACATCTTCTCCTATATGTAATCCCTTTCGGAATGAAAGATTATTTTTTAATAAAAAATCTCGTTCATATATGCTACTACATATATGTATACAAAATCTTTTATTTAGAAAATTTTGTATCAATACACGCCCATTCCATTCTTTACCATCGAAAGCTGGGAAAAGATATTGTTTCTTCAACACGCTATTCTCTCTCATTTCATAACCAAAGGCGAACATTTGACACGATTGATGCTCATGCAATACCTTTTTGAAGTGCGTCAAAGTATTATCAACCAATGAATCATCACTGTCTAAAAAATAAATATATCGTCCAGTAGCAGCTGCGAGTCCATGATTTCTTGCCATACTCACACCTTGATTCTCTTGATGTATCACAAATACTTTCTCATTATCTATAAATTGATTTAATATCTCTAATGTATCATCTTCTGAACCATCATCCACTAAAATTAACTCACATTCATCCAAACCTTGGTCATATAACATGTCTATGATATCATTTATAAATCGAGCACTATTGTAGCAGGGAATAATAATTGATAATAATGGCTTCATTTTACATTTAATATTGTATATATCATTTAAAATTAGAATAAAACCTTATCAAAAGGAATTTGCAAAACTCGTACAAGAAAAGAAAATTTGTCAGCTACCAATTTTACGCACTCAATAGTGGAAAGCTCCTTTACGAAGCTTTCCACTTACCAGTAAGCACTCAATTTAGGGCATACCCCTTTGAAAGGGCACTTTTCAGTGCCCTAAATCGAGTTTCGTTAATTAATTAGTTTTGAATTTAACATTGGCTGGTAGCCAAAGTGATTTTGCCGGGAACCATGTTAACATAGTCCCTGCATCCGTTAAAGATATTTTTGAAAAAAGTGCCGATGAAGTTCCAGACAGAACTGCCATGAAGCTTTACCGTTCCTATTACACTATGATAAGTGGCAGCCATCTCAGCACCCGCATCACTGCCATAATGAAGTGAATTGTTGCGTTGAGTAGTCAGCTTTCGAATGGTTCGCTCTGCCAGATTGTTGTCTATCGGAAGATCTCCATCGCCCAGAAAAGCAAATAGTTCCTTCCAAAACTTCTTCAAGTAATTAAGAGCTTCTGTATAATACTGACTTCTAAATTCTGAATTCTTCGACAGTTCACTCTCTAACAGGCTGCGCAATTCTATCAGGTGTTCTTTCGTTTCCAAACTTTGCCTTTCCCGTAGCCTCTCTTCCGGAGTAAGACCGGCTTCATCGTAAATATGTTCTTTCCAAAAGAACCACTTTAAAAGGTTTGAGAAACGTTCGGCCATCGGTTCGCCTCCTTGATTAGCGGCTTTAACGAACTTATTATTCGCATGAGACATACAGACCTGATGTATAGTATCCTTAAACTGAGCTGATTTCAACTCATCACCGATAAAAACATAAGCATTGTAGCCGTCGGACATAATACTCTTCAATTCCGCATCACCCAAGAAGTCCGTAAGTACATCACGACCGCGAGAGCCATTCTCATAGAAGAAAATGGCTGTTTTCTGAGCCTTGTTGACCAATACCCAAATATAGCACTTCTTATAGTGGTCATATTTGCGCACTTTACACCAGGTCTCATCGCAGTTCACAATCGAGTCCTTTTCCAAAGCAACAGACTTCAATACACGAACCAGTTCATCAAGGTATTTCTTGCCTTTCTTTAGCCAGTTGTGCAAGGTGTTTTTAGAAATGGTCATGCCCATATCTGTCAGCCATTGGTGAAGATGACCGAAGGTCACATTCTTTACATAAACTTCATAGGCGATGGCCTGCAGAAATTCAGGAGTGGCTTTAGTACCCTCGAATTTGGTTATTACCTCCGGATGACCTTCAGAGGGGAAATAACCCCACTTCGGCTTTTTACCAGACTCTGCATAATGAACCATCTCAAAACATTCTTCCGTAAGGAAAGTACGGAAACTGAATACACGTACCATCCTTCTTTCAATGATACGTCCGGGAACCTTTGTCAGATCTGACGGATGCTCTACCACTTCTCCGGACACTCCCATCGTTTTATACCCGTCGGGACGATTGCTCAGGTCACGTTCCTTTCGGGGGAGAGCCGCCTCATTCCGAGATTCGTTATTGGCTACAGAGTCCGTACGGAGCGTATCGTCCGTACCGTCATAATCATCTTTTTCCTTTTGCCGGTCAGAAGCGCTCTTTTTAGCTTTAGAGTTTATCCGTTGACGTCTGTCGCCAAAAAGTTCCTGATTGGCAAAATCAAGTCTTTCCTGAAGAGCCTTTGCCTTCCGTTCAGCCGATTGGCGAAGCTTGCGCTCTTCTGATAACCGATTTTCCAAATTAGACAGTTTCGCCTGAAATAAGGCCATTTGCTCATCAAGAGATTTCTGATGGGTCATGAAATCCTCCAGGACTAGTTTCATAGCTTGGATGGTCAATTCATCCTCCCGGTGTTGTTCAGCCAAGTACTGAATAAAACGGTCTTTTTGATCGTCTGCCATTCCTTCACTATTCACTACTTACCACTTATCACTGATAAACGCCATTTATTAAATCCGCATCATCCGCGCAATCCGTGCCCCAAAATTTCTGGTACTGAAAGTAAAACCTTTCAAGATCTTCACTGCTATACATAATTCCATAAATTTAGTTGGCAGCGAAGATATTCATTTCAATCAATAGCCATTTTTTGACTGCTTACGGTTTTGCTGCCGAAACGATTCTTGGCTGACAGCTTCTTCTGTTCCTTCAAGGAGGCATTCTCCTTCCGGAGCTTTTCTATCAGCGCGTCACGATCAGACAGCATCTGTTTCAGCACATCATTTTGTCTCAGTAATCGCTGGGAATTTTCATTCAGAACCAACAGCTGTTCGGTCATACGGTCCAGCTTTGCCAGAAGCTGTTCCCTTTCTGCCTTGTCTGCCTTGCGCAAAGCAAAAAGCTCGTCAAGCAACATTGATTTTTCAATGGAGTATATATCGAAACAAAAGATTGAAAACCAACAGCTTCAAATATGACAAAAAAGTAGAAGAGAATACTAATCATTAACCATTAATCATTTACCATTGCCCTACTGAGCATGGTTCTCTCCTTGTACCATTTCTGAAACAGATTGTAGGGTACTTTGTTCTTCAAACAAAAGTCCTGCATGGACTCACCTTGTGGCATCGCCTCCGCTTTGTAGCGGATGAACAAATTGTTGTTTTTGCGATTATTCTCACGCTCAGCATAACAAATAAATTTGCTCTGCACTCGCTTAATCGAATAATTGCCCTCAGGCGATTCGTTCACGTCTTGATCAAATGAGACATTGAGTGAATTCAAAAATCACTGCTGCTATACATGCTTACTGAGTTTTTGATTACAGCAGCGTAGATCGACTTTTTTATACTTTAGAGCAAAATGTCATCTTTGGATACTTACTTTCGTCATTGAATAATATTCATTAAACTGATTAACTTACTCAAAGATTTTTGGGGATTAAACATTTCCTCAAATCGTTTTCTAAGATTATTTGGGTTTATCGGTTTAACTAATCCCCTTAAAATTAAATCTGAAAATTCATTTGTATTATCAAAAGAAGTACTTACATATCCCCAACCATCCGTTCCTAATATTTCAAGAGCTCCATTAGTTGGTGTTGAAACTATTGTCTTGCCCAAATACAATCCTTCCAATAAAACGGTTGGAAAAGCTTCTGACAAAGAAGGTAAAACTACTACAGAAGCCTTATTTAGGATGGGATATGGATTATCTAATGCACCTGTAAGAACAACTTTTCCAGTCAAACTCAATTCTGTTATTTTATCTTCAATATTACTTTTTTCTGGTCCATCTCCGACAATATATAATTTTAATGTTTCAAAACTAGAAATAACATTCTGAAAAGAACTTAGCAAAAAAGATAGATTTTTCACAACACTTAACCGCCCCACGAATACTATATATGGTTCCTGTAAATCGATTGTGCTTTCGATTATCATCCTATCTATCTCTTCTGTATTAATAGGATTAGTAATTACTTCTATTTTGTTTTTTCTTACACCAAATTCTTCCAAATGTTTCTTAATGCCAAAAGAAACTGCAACAACTTTCCAACATAGATTATATGCTTTATATAACAATAGTCTATCACTAAAATAATGAATTTCATTATTAATATAATTATGGTGAGAAGCTATAATTTTCACTTTGTTAAATGAAAGATATTTAGCAATTATTATTGCTATTGTAGCAGCATTAGCAGTCAAAATATAGTCTGGTTTATATTCATTGAAGAATCTTGCTATCTTGAATATTGATTTAGATAATTTATTCGTACGTAAATTTACGCACTTAACCTTTTCAGGAATTATATCCATTAAATCTGTTTTCTCATGACAAGTAAGAAGAACAGTCTCATTTTTTGTATCTGAGAGTAAAGCAGCATAATTCAAAAAAACTTTTTCGATACCGCCTATATTTAAGCCTGGTACAAAAATAACAATTTTCAAATAACTATTCATGATTTTTATATTTGCAATAGGTAAAGATAATGGATAAATAAATCATCATTAGCAAAGATCCCCATACAATAAGCCTAGCGGGATACGCATAGGAAGTTCTTGCCCAAAAAACGCTATTAGCCAAAAATACTCCTAATAAAAAAGATGAAAATAAATCTCCATATTTACTATTCAATTCAACTATATGGATAGTTCTACCCAAAAGCCACATAAATAAAATCACACCCACAACTCCAAAAGATAAATATATGTCGCTTATTATTGTACTTCCTAAACCTATTTGATTCTCAACAGGAACATTAAACTTCTCATAGGCGTATTTAGTAAACAATTCTGCAGAACCGTAACCACTTTTACCTAGTATAATCCCAGCCAAACCGGGGACAACACCAATGATAGGCGAGAACATTGTTTTACCATAATTAAGACCTTCACTATCTACAATTTCCATACTTTCATATATTGTTCTTGAAGGGATAGTCATATCCATAAGCATAAGAGCAGGATAAGAAATGTTAACTCTTACTTGTTCACCTGTCCGCAATTGTTGCACAATCCACATGCTAAAAATGCCCAAAATTAAGAATATAATAAAAAACCTAAACTTAATAGGTTTAAACCAATGTGTTAAAAGCCCTATCATAGGTAAAATTAACATTGAAGCAGTTGTACGGTTACCCAAGTAAAGAAGCAGCAATGCAAAAAGAATTATAGTTATGAAATAAGCATAGTGAATCTTATAATCTTTTTTAATAAATTTATTCCTAATCTCAATTACTATCAACATAATAGAAATAATTGACAATAATAATTGCACATAAACAGTAATGCCTCCGCCTTCACCACCGGCATCTGCATATACTCGTTGATAAAATCCTATCCCACCGCACATAATAAATGCAAACATTAATCCTATATTAATAATATAAAGAATTTGAGTAGGATAAATCTTAACTTTTTTATTAGATACTTTCCTATTAGACTTAACAAATAAACTCCCACAAAAATACGCATTCATACCAATTGTAAAGAGCCAAGCTCCAGAATTCAAATATGAATAATTAAATTCAAATATAAAGAATGCTTTATAATAAGGTTGATTGTAAAAAAAAGTAGCAAAATAGCCTATCAAATAGCAAATTGTAATAAATAAGGTATCAAAGTCTAAAAAATTATTTTTATTTCTACATTTATAGTAGAATATTAATGAACTTATAGCAACTGCTATAGTCATATAATAGATAGTATATGAAAATTCTTGGGTCCTAGGAGTTAGGATATAACCTATAAATGAAACTAAAAGAAAAGATAATGGTATATATTGATTAAATGAAACTTTCATATTTAAAAGCCAATACATTAACAAACAATTTTTATTCAATTAAATAGCCACAAATCGTTTAATATCCAGTAAACTGCTTCTTCTAAACAATACATAAATCTTATAATGGCTTATATTATAGAGAGCATTTCATAATTAAGCTTTTATAATGTTACCTTTTTATGACTTATATAAACGCTCAATTTCCTATATAAGAACAAAATGCTAAGAATAAACTTAACCTTTAAGTTAGCATTTACAGTCAGTATTTCATTCCAACAAACAGAAACGTGTTCAAACGTATAGGCAATCATTTTGGCTTTTTCATTAAAAGAAAAGATTGATACTAGAATGTTATATAACTGAATTAATTTAATGTATTGCAGCTCTTGTCCATGCAATTTTATATCCACTATCCTCCCAATTTGTTCAATAGCCAAGAACACAGTACATTTTTTCTCTACCGAAGCCATAGTCATACAACTATTCTGGTTATATTGATTATAAAAATATACTGGCATATCTATAGTTCTAAAAGACCGACTTTTATTCAAGAGCTCGACAAAAACGAGCCAATCCTCCCCAATAGAAATCATTGGATCAAATTGCACGTCGAATGTAAATAAATCTCTCTTATACAAAGTACCCCATACCGCAACATAGGTTCTCTGCATTATTATGTCAGAAAGAAAAGATCTTTTTGAATCGTATATTTTAAGTTTAAAATCCTCATTTTGTTGTTCATCTTCTGAAAAAACAGATTTATATGAAAATCGTATTAAATCGTTATTTTTAAAATATTTTGAAGCATATTCTATTACATTTATATCAACCCAATCATCACCATCAATGAACATTAACCAACTTCCTACCGCTTTGGATATTCCCAAATTACGTGCAGCACTTACACCAGCATTATCTTTATGGAACACCCGAATCCGTTTATCTTTTAAAGCATATTCATCACAAATATGACCACTTAAATCCAACGAACCATCATCTATTAATATAAGTTCGAAATCTGCATATGTTTGCCCCAATATGCTATCAATACATCGTGGTAAATACTTTTCCACATTATAAACAGGAACTATGATACTAACTAAAGGCATAAATAATGTATACAATATTAACACACAATTAAATAATGCTACTACATCTAAGTCATATTTATCTTAATTGACTCCACAAAAAAAATAATTAAACAGTTTGTAGTCAGTAAATATATTTAAGAGATTGTAAACAAACAAGAATGATACAAAATCATCAATACAATATCTAATTTTGGCACATTTCATATAAAAACGACCAAGAAGATTTTTTTAACTCATCCAACCTTTTATATACCTTATCAAAGTCTATTTCCTGTAGTTCTTGTAATTGCTCATTAGTTGTAATCAACCTATTTTCAAGTCCAAATATTGATAATAATGATTTTAATCTTGCTAATCCTCTTTCTTCATTTCCACAAACTACAAATTGTTTTTTAAACAATATTGAAAACACACAGGCATGAAAGGAATCTGTTATGACGAATTTTGCATCGTAGAACCCTCTTAACCAACTTTCTACTGATGGTTGTATACGTTCGAAGAGAGATGCACTTGAATTTTCAACTTTCGAATTTACGCGGAAAGGAATCAAACTTTTTGAGTTTGCGACATTCTTTATCAAAGCATCATTTTCCGGAGTTTCATCTAATATATAATTTAATAATGTTCCTTCACTTCTAGGAATACTTTTCTCCTCAAACAATCTTACATAATCGTCTCTATCCAAAAGCAAAGTTGGATCTAATACATGCTGAGCATTTATTCCTAAATTTACTTTACATAAATCTACCCCTGAGATTTCTCGCATAGAAACAGCATCAAACTTTTTCACAAGAGATTTACATTCTTGTGTTTGTCTAAACGTATATTCCCATTCATCGGTTCCAAATGAGGCTGCATAAGCAATACGTTTGATATTCCAATCTTTGGCGAATTTCAAATAAGCATTTTCTATCTGATTATATCCAAAATATTTAGGACGCCAAACTTGATCACTACCAACGACAATCGCATCATATTCAGATTCCATAATAGTAGAGAATTTCTCATACTTTGCAATATGAATATATTGATTTATAAATTGATCTGTATACTGTCGGATTATAGGTTGTTCTTTATTGTATTTCTTTTCATATAAGACAATACATTTACGACCCAATATATTTTTTACGATTCTTTTTCCATAACTAAAGGGTTTCTTCCATAAAGGTAATCGTAAGGGAAAGTTAATTTCTTCAATTATGCGAACTTCATGCCCCATCCGTTCCAATGCTGTCTGTAAAGCATAAGCCTGCAAAATTCCTCCATAGTTAGTATGAAGTGGTAAAGTCAATATACCTACTCTCATATAATATATAATTTATTAAAATTAAGAGATTTTTTATAAGCACTCAATTTAGGGCATACCCCTTTGAAAGGGCACTTTTCAGTGCCCTAAATCGAGTTTCGTTAATTAATTTGTTTTGAATTTAACATTGGCTGGTAGCCAAAGTGATTTTGCCAGGAACCATGTTAACACTGCAAGTTTTGATTAAACAAAAACTTGCCAGTAATATAGCAATAAAGAAGGTATCAGACCACCTATACCTGTCTTTAGGAGGTAAAGTTCAATATATCTATAAATCGTTATCGTTCTTTTCATCCAGACGGTCCGATTCCGCTGCCGCAGGCTTACCCGATTGGTCTTTCTTCCTCAAACGCTGACGCCTGTCGCCGAACTGTT
>ULPZ01061792.1_pt1 | contig 16134 bp, 14 predicted proteins | sample 1953991 | NCBI WGS metagenome assembly ULPZ01 (sample SAMEA4835642, study PRJEB28245) | human gut metagenome | biome: gut microbiome; material: fecal sample | place: Denmark | collected 2008
GCAGATATGTCAGCAACGGAGGCGGCAGAGGAAACTTCAGAAGCAGCAGAAACAACTGCAGCAGAGCCTTTTGAGGCGACCACGGTAACGGTATTTGCAGCGAAAAGTTTAAACACGGTTATGGAAGAGCTGATCGCAGAGTATAACAAAACGCAGCCGAATGTATCTATCGTGGGAAGTTATGACAGTTCAGGTACCCTGATGACACAGATCGAGGAGGGAGCAGCCTGTGATGTATTCTTTTCCGCAGCACAGAAACAGATGGATCAGCTTCAGGATGAGGACGGACTGGCTGTTGACGGAACCAGACACAACGTTGTAAACAATCAGGTCTGCGTGGTCACATGGAAAGGCAGTGGAACGGAGGTAACCGGACTTTCTGATATTGGAAAAGCAAAGAGCATTGCGCTTGCAGACGGTTCTGTTCCGGTTGGAAAATATACCAGACAGGCAATGGTAAATGCAGGAATGCTGAACAAAGTGGACGATGTTTCACAGATCACGACATCGGAAATCCAGGAAGCACTTGGCGGTGTGGAAATTAACGAGTGTGCCAATGTAGGTGCGGTAACGGCTGCGGTTGCAGAGGGATCGAATGAAGTCGGAACCGTATATTATTCAGATACTTACGGTTTTGAGGATCGTCTTCAAATTTTAGAGGTGGTTCCTTATGAGCTGACAGGAAATGTTATTTATCCGGTAGCACAGATCATCAATAAAGAAGCAGATGAGTTAGAGCAGAGTACTGCGGAGGATTTTATCAATTTCCTGACTTCGGACGACGCAAAAACGATCTTCCAGAAATACTATTTTGATACAGATGTTGAATAAAGATTAAATTTTTTAAACAGCCGTTTATTTTCAAACCAATAAAGACAGTGATTGAGACAGTAGATTTTATGCTGCAAAAATGATCAGGATAAAAGATGGATGATAAATGGCTGTCTGAAAATTTAAAATGAAAACAGGAGGCAGTTATGAGTCAGTTGGCAGCATATTTAAGCGGACTTGACTGGAGTCCGCTTTTAATCTCGTTAAAGACCGGAATTGTAGCAACCATTATTTCGTTTTTTTTAGGAATCTATGCAGCGCGAAAAGTTGTGAAAGCAGGACCGCGTGTTAAGGCGGTTGCAGATGGAATTCTGACACTGCCGATGGTGCTGCCACCGACGGTAGCCGGGTTTTTCCTGCTGTTGCTGTTCAGCCTCAGGAGACCGTTTGGAGCATATCTTTACGATAGATTTGATTTTAAGGTGGTACAGACATGGCTTGGCTGTATCCTCGCGGCGACGGTAATCGCATTTCCACTCATGTACCGGAATGCCAGGGCAGCGTTTGAGCAGATCGATGTAAATCTGATCTATGCGGCACGGACACTTGGGATGCCTGAAATTAAAATTTTCTGGAAAGTGGTCGTTCCGGCAGCGGGACCGGGTATTGCATCCGGAACCGTTTTAACGTTTGCAAGGGCTCTCGGTGAGTATGGCGCAACCTCAATGCTTGCGGGAAATATTCCGAAAAAAACGAGTACGATCTCACAGAAAATTGCAATGGTCATCCAGGACGGCGACTATGCGACAGCGGGATTCTGGGTGATTGTGATATTAGTGATTGCATTTGTGGTCATATTTTTATTAAATATCATTACGGCAAAAAATATGAAATATGTGAGCAGATGGTAGGGCAGTCAGGAGGAAAAAGGAAAGCAGCATATAAAATATGCGACAGATGGTGAGGCAGGAGGACTGTGATGAGTCTGAAAGTAAATATAAAAAAGAGGCTGGGGAACTTTAATTTAGACGTCGCGTTCGAGACCGAGCGTGGCGTATTTGCGATTCTTGGGGCATCCGGATGTGGAAAGAGCATGACACTAAAATGTATAGCCGGAATTGAGACGCCGGACGAAGGACGGATCGAATTAAATGGCAGAGTTTTATACGACTCTGCAAAAAAGATCAATCTCACCCCGCAGAAACGGCGTGTCGGTTATATGTTTCAGGACTATGCCCTGTTTCCGAATATGACGGTCGAACAGAATATCAAAGCCGGCATGGGAAAACATCCGGAGGAAGAAAAAGTAAGATCTTATATCAACCGTTTCCGTTTAGAGGGGCTGGAAAAACATTACCCCGCACAACTTTCCGGCGGGCAGAAACAGCGTGTGGCAATGGCGCGGATGATTGCTTCTGAGCCAGATATCCTGCTTTTGGATGAACCATTTTCTGCGCTTGACAGTTACCTGAAATGGGAGCTGGAGCAGGAAATGCGAGATATGTTAGCGGAGGTGCAAAAACCGGTACTTTTTGTTTCACACAACCGGGATGAGGTTTATCGTCTGTGCAGCGTGGTAAGCTGCATCGACCATGGAAAAATGGAGGTCATAGAGAAAACAAAAGAATTTTTCCATAACCCGAAAACAAAGACGGCGGCAGTGTTATCCGGATGTAAGAACATTTCTGCAGCAGAAATTGTGGATAACAACCATATAAAAGCGCTTGGCTGGGGGATAACCCTTTGCGTTTCGGAGATTCCGGAGGAAACAAAGGCGGTTGGTATCCGGGCACATTCGTTTTATCCGGTGAATGCAGAGCAGATATCTGGCAAAGAGAGTGCAGCAAATGAATCTCGTGTGAGTGTGATACAGGAGGGAACGGGCTTTAAAAAGTATAGGAACCCTGTACAGGAGGAAAATATTTTTAAAATTGAGGAATCCCGTATCATTGAGGATCCGTTTGAGTGGAATATTTCATTTCGTCCATCGAAAGAGAGCGGGTGGCTTCAGTGGAAAATAGCAAAAACAGAACAGGAAGATTCGCCAGGACCGATCCCGCCGGCTCTGGCAGTGCATGCAAAGGACATTTTATTGTTAAAGGACAATGCCTATGAATAACAGACAACTGACTATTTTCCGTACAGTGTGTGAAGAGGGAAGCATGACAAAGACGGCCGAAAAACTATATATGACACAGCCTGCGGTGAGTCAGACCATCAAGGAATTAGAGCAGGAGAGCGGTGTCTGTTTTTTAGAGCGCTATAACCGTAAAGTGGTGCCGACGGAGAGCGGCAGGCTTCTATATCAGTATGCATGCCATATCCTTGGATTGTATCAGGATTTGGAACAGCATTTAAAAGAAACGGAAGGGGTGCGGACAATCCGTATCGGTGCAAACCTTTCTGTCGGCGTGAAAATGCTGCGTGGATTTATCCGTGCATTTGAAAAAAAGTATCCAGATATCCAAGTGAAAGTAACGGTTAGCGGGTCAGTGCGGCTGATGGAACTTTTAAAAACGCATCAGATCGATCTGGGATTGATGGAAGATCTGCCTGGCGAGACCGACTATATCCAGGAGCCGTTTGCAAAGGACCGGACACTGATCGTTGCGGCACCGGATCATCCACTGGCGGGGAAGGAGCATGTCAGATTTGAGGACCTGAAAAAAGAAAATTTTCTTCTGCGGGAAAAGGGAGCCGGGGTACGTGACCGTTTTGAAGCCATTTTAAGGACAAAAGACTGTGTGATCGATCCGCTCTGGGAGAGCCGGAGCACGAAAGTACTTGTGCAGGCGGTGGAAGATGGCTTTGGTATTTCTGTGCTGCCATATTGTCTGATTGAGGAATATTTAAAAGAAGGTCGTCTGGCGGAAATAAAAGTGGAAGATCTTTGTCTTGAAAGAAATTTAAATCTGGTATATCATCCACATAAGGTATGGAATGATCCACTCCGTGATTTTATGGATATTGTGCGCTGGTATGGGCATGATGAGATTAGAGCGATGAAAACAACCGATGGTATGTTTCACGGGCAGACTGATACGAACACGCTGTTGCTGTAAAATAAAAAGAACAGGTTTCCTGAGGTGGAAACGCTGTCCTTTTCTATGCTATAAATGTGTGTGTGTATATAGCAATTAAAATGTATCATGGATTTGATATAACTTCAAATAGGATAAAATTATAGAAAACATAAGTAAATACTTATGAGAGAAACGGAGATATGATATGAACCTGTTAGACATCATCGGACCTGTGATGGTCGGTCCATCCAGCTCCCATACGGCAGGGGCCGTCAAGATCGGGAGAGTCAGCCGTAAGCTGCTTGCGGAAGAAGTAAAAGAGGCAAAAATATATTTTCACGGTTCCTTCCTTGCAACGGGAAAGGGACATGGCACGGATAAGGCGCTGATCGCCGGACTTTTGGGCATGCAGGTGGATGATCCGGCAATCCCGGACAGTTTTCGGATTGCAGGCGAAAGAGGAATGGATTTTTCCTTAGAGGGGATTGATCTTGGTGATGTGCATCCCAATTCAGTGAAAATGAATCTGACAGGTGTTTCCGGGCGTACACTCGAAGTGGTTGCGGCTTCGATTGGAGGCGGGCGGATACAGATCTGTGAGCTTGACGGGATCACTGCCAATTTCAGCGGCGATTATCCGACACTGATCGTGCACAATATCGACCAGCCGGGACATGTCACCGAAGTGACTTCCATGCTCGCACACAAGGGTGTCAACATTGCAACAATGCAGCTTTACCGGAAAAGCAGGGGTGGCAGCGCCGTCATGGTCATAGAGTGCGATCAGGAAGTGCCAAAAGAATCACTTGCATGGCTGGAGCGGTTAGAGGGCATATTAAAAGTGACATATTGCAGTCTTGTGGAAGAGTAGAATTTATCATAAGAAAGTAGGAACATTTCATGTATGGATCATTACAGGAATTATGCGAATTAGAAGAAAAATCCGGGAAACCGTTCTGGAAGATCGTGCAGGAGGACGACCGCAGGGAGCAGGGGATCACGGAGGAAGTATCATTTGAGCAGATGCGCGCGATGTATCAGGCGATGAAAGATGCGGATGCGCGTTATGATGAAAAATTAAAATCCGAGAGCGGACTTGTCGGTACGGAAGGCAAAAAGATGATGGAGGCGAGGGCAGAGGGAACTTTGCTCTGTGGAGATTTTATCGGGAAAGTCATGGAGAAGGCATTAAAGACCAGTGAGTCAAATGCATGCATGAAGCGTATTGTCGCGGCACCGACTGCCGGTTCGTGCGGAGTTGTACCGGCGGTATTTTTGAGTCTGCAGGAAGAAAAAGGCTATTCTGAGGAAAAAATGGTGGAAGCACTGTTTGTAGCAGCCGGGATCGGCGGAGTGATCGCAGAGCGTGCTTTTCTGGCAGGTGCAGCGGGAGGCTGTCAGGCAGAGATCGGTTCTGCGTCTGCGATGGCAGCGGGCGGAGTTGTGCATTTATCAGGCGGCAGTGCAAAAGAGATCGCAAATGCAGCGGCACTGGCTTTAAAAAATCTGTTGGGACTTGCCTGTGATCCGGTTGCCGGTCTGGTGGAGGTGCCGTGCGTGAAACGAAATGTGATGGGCGCAGTCAATGCACTGACATCGGCGGATCTGACGAGTGCGGGAATCTTCAGCAAGATTCCGCCGGATGAGGTGATCGATGCGATGCGGAGTATCGGAAGAAGCATGTCCGAGGATATCCGTGAAACAGGAAAAGGCGGACTTGCGGGAACACCGACCGGAGTGGAGATCCGTGAGCGGATGGCCGGGGGCAGAACGCAGGAAGCATGATGCCGTAGATGGAAAAAATGAGATAAATCGGTTTTGATTATTTGACAAGGCAACACACATGACTGACCTGTTTGACAGGTGGGTTGTGATGGTGTTGCTTTTTTTGCGTTATAGAAATTTTCTAAATTTTATGAATAAATTTGTTGACAATATCGTAACATAGTGCTATGGTTAGTTACACAAGTAATGAACCACATAACAAACCAACCACATAATGCCAACGGAATCTTATCAGGAATGAAATTGAAAGAAAGGAGCCACCATGCATGAATGAAATCTTAACGCAGGAGAAATCCATTTATCTGCAGATCGCAGAAATGATCGAAACAGATATTTTGAGGGATATTCTTCTGGAGGAAGAGCGTGTGCCGAGTACCAATGAGCTGGCAAAGTTATATGCGATCAACCCGGCGACTGCGGCGAAAGGCGTGAATATATTGGTAGATGAAGGAATCTTATATAAGAAAAGGGGAATCGGCATGTTTGTAGCAGAAGGGGCAAAAGAAAACATTTTAAACCGCAGGCGGAACGAATTTTTTGATCACTATGTCAAAAAATTGTTAGAGGAAGCGGCAAGCATTGGACTTGATAAAAATGAGGTCATTAAACTGATCCAGTCAGCAGATCAATAAGGGGGAAGATAAAATGGAAAATAAGATGGAAGCAATCATCTGCAGTAATGTCAATAAGAGTTATGGGAAAAAAGAAGTTTTAAAAAATATAGATTTCACACTGGAAAAAGGAAAGATTTATGGTCTGATCGGAAGAAACGGTGCTGGAAAAACAACATTATTATCGATTTTATCCGCACAGAATCCGGCGACGGAGGGAAATGTGACCTGGAACGGCGAAAAGATATGGGAAAACAGAAAAGCATTAGATCATATCTGTTTCTCCAGAGAACTTTCAACCAACCTGTATGGAAGTGGTGTCAGTTCATTAAAAGTAAAAGAGTATTTAAAAAATGCATCTTACTATTATCCGAACTGGGATCAGAAAATGGCAGATGAGCTGATTGAAAAATTTGAGCTGAATACGAAACAGCGTATCAACAAAATGTCGAAGGGTATGCTTTCCATGGTAACGATCATTGTGGCGCTTGCCAGCAAAGCGGATTTTACTTTTTTAGATGAGCCGGTAGCGGGGTTAGATGTTGTGATGCGCGAGTACTTTTACCATAAACTGATGGAAGAATACACCGAAACAGGCCGTACCTTTGTGATCTCCACACACATTATCGAGGAGGCAGCGGATCTGATGGAGGAGGTCATCATGATCAAGGATGGCAGCCTTTTACTGAAAGAAAATACACAGGATCTGCTAGAGAGAAGTTATCATGTCAGCGGACTTGCGGAAGTGGTAGATCAGGCAGCGGAAGGTTATGAGAAACACCACGAGGAAAAAATGGGACGCAGCAAGAGCGTGACGATCCTTTTAAAAGAAGGCCAGGAGCTGCCAAAGGGCTATGATGTGACGATCCAGCCGATCAGCCTGGAAAAATTATTTGTTTCACTGTGCGGATTAGATGACTAGGAAATAGCGGGAGGAATGGAAAATGGAACAGTCTAAAATGATAATAAAAAGGAACCTGCTTTTCTGGGGAAAATATGGAATACAGATGACAGCCATCCTGATTGGATTTGTTTTGCTGTACGGTTTGTTTTTCAGTATGGGTGAGAGTGCTGACAGTGGATTCTGGCAGAGCGCTAATTTCTTTGCGGTCCTGATCGGCATCATGTTTAACTATATTGGACCGATCAGTTATGGAGGAGCCTATATTCCGATGGTGCTTTCATTTGGATCAGGCAGAAAGGAAGCTGCATGGGGTGCGCAGCTGTTATATGCGGGCTATGCGGTGACTGCATATCTGTTTATCCTTTTTACGGGATATATGTCCGCAGGCAGAATGGATGGATTTAAGAATATACTGATCGCGGAAGCATTTGTTTTGTGTATTGCATTCGGTCAGATCTGCGCTGTTCTGCAGATGCGTTATGGAAAAAAGGGAATAGCAGTCGGCATCATTGTGACAGTTGCAGTTGTGATGGGTATTGGTGCAGGTTTTATTATGGGCAGCGATCTGGCGGATACGCTGACTGCATGGTTTCAGGGACAGTCCGGCAGTGTCATTTCGATGGGACTTTTGATCGGTGCAGTTGTAGCAGCTGCGCTGTATGCGGTCAGTCTGGTCATGATGCTTCGCGTTGTATCGAAGTATGAAGTCCGGGTATAAAACAGAGTATTTTGTGTAGAAGACTGGGACGACAGAGCAACGGGAGTATTTTATACACAAAATGAAAACCGTATGAAAGGGGTAGCGTGGGAATGACAGGTAATTTTTTGATACAGTGTAAGACAAGAAAAATGGAAGTGCTGCAGTTCCTTGCAGTTGCATTTGGCAGCTATGTATTTGGAATCATTGTTATGATGATCATCCGGGCAAATACCATGGAAGAAAATGAGTGTGTCACTCTTGGAATGTTGATCGCGATGGCAGCACTGGTATTTATGCATTTCTTTGGTATCATATTTTCTTTTGTCGGGGAATTTAATATGGCAATTTCCATGGGAGCGACAAGAAGAGCATATGTGGGAAGTTATGCATTGTTTAATATGGCAGAACTGGCAGGATTAGAACTGTTACTGTTCGTGCTTGGGAAGATAGAATCCGCCCTGATGCGCGTGATCTATCCGCAGTGCGAAGTGATACTTGACCTCACACAGTATTTTCAGTGGAAATATCTTCTGGCAGTGATTGTGGGAATGACGATCGTTGAACTGTTTTTAGGGGCTGTGATCCTGCGGTTTGGAATGAAAGCATTCTGGGCAATCTGGGCGATCTGGATGTTTGTCACACTTGTGCCGGCGAAATTAATTGAAAACGAAGCACTGGCAGCAAAGATGCATCAGTTTGGTATGCAGATCGGATTCGGAAATATCGTGCAGTATCTGGTTGTCGTTGGAGTCATAGCTGCAGTCATTATGGCAGTGCTGGGGTGGAATTTCCTGAAAAAACAGAGTGTAACGGTGTGAGAATGTCAGAACTGGAAAGATAACAGAATGGGTGAAATGCCGGTGTGAAAAATAGAAAGCAACAGTATAGGGAATGCCAGAGATGGAAAGATAGCAAAAAGCTGGACTGTGTGAAAAAATGAGTATAAAAAAGAAAAGGCAGAGCCGGGGATGAAGCGGTTCTGCCTTTTCTTTATGCATAATTTATGCATGCATAGATTATGTGCAATTAGTATTTGTTGCTGCGTCTCCAGATGTGCATCTTTTCAGCCTCTTTGATCAGCTCGTCACGGAAATCCGGGTGAGCGATGGAGATTAATGCCTCTGCTTTCTGCCATGCGGAAAGTCCTTTGACATTGACTTTACCGTACTCAGTTACAACATAGTGTGTGTTGGCACGGGTATCGGTTACGATGGAACCGTTTGCCAATGTCGGGCGGATTCTTGACTGCACCTGTCCGTCTTTGGTCTTAAAGGTAGAGGACAGACAGATAAAACTCTTGCCGCCTTTTGACAGGTAAGCACCTAAAACGAAGTCTAACTGTCCGCCGGCACCACTGATCTGCTTGATACCTGCTGACTCTGCATTGACCTGACCATAGAGGTCGATATCAACGGCGTTGTTGATGGAAATAAAGTTATCGAGTGCAGAGATCGAACGGATATCGTTGGTGTAATCAACCGGAGCACTCATCAACTCTGGGTTGTCGTCTAAGTAATCGTACATTTTTTTGGTACCTGCACCGAAAGCGTAGGTCTGACGGTAACGGTCGATATTTTTCTTTGCACCGGTGATCTTTCCTGCTTTTGCGATGTCAACAAATGCATCTACATACATCTCTGTGTGGACACCGAGGTCTTTTAAGTCAGACTCTGCAATCAGGGAACCGACAGCGTTTGGCATACCGCCGATACCAAGCTGTAAGCATGCACCGTTCGGGATCTCATCTACGATCAGCTTTGCAACCGTCTTGTCGATGTCTGTTGCAGGACCGCCGGCACCGAGCTCACCGATCGGAGGATTCGAACCCTCTACGATATAGGTAACATCGGAAATGTGAATTCCACATTCTGTTCCGCCAAGGCAGCGCGGCATGTTTTCATTGACTTCTACGATGATGTGTTTTGCTCTCTCACACATTGCACCGAGATGGGAGGCACTTGGTCCGAAATTGAAATATCCATGGGAATCCATCGGAGCTACCTGAAACATTGCTACATCATCCGGGCAGTCAAGCTCGCGGTAGTAACGTGGCAGTTCGGAGTAACGGATCGGTGAATAGAAAGCGCATCCGCGGCTGATCATTTTACGTTCGATACCGGACATATGCCATGAGTTCCATGTAAAGTGCTCACCGGCATCTTCGCGTGCGAAAGTTGCTAACGGTTTTAAAAGGATACCACCGCGCAGGTTTACGTTTGTCAGCTCATCGGTACGTTTTGCCAGCGCCTGATCAAGGGCATCTACAGTGTTTGTACACCAGCCGAAATCAACCCAGTCACCGGATTTGATCAATTTTACCGCCTCATCGGCAGATACAAGTTTCTGTTTGTATTCCTGTGAATAATCCATCACAAATACCTCCTCATAATTGTTAAAAATCATGATATAAAAAGATTGTTAAAAAATTACCATAGTCTTATCCTAACACTTTATGGAGGGTTTGACAAGTCAATTAAGTTACTGTTCACACATACTGTGTGAGCAGTAACGATTACAGCCCATTTTAAATGCATCTTCGATGCATGGGGCTGTAATCTGGCATGATATAGTCTTTGGCGCACAGCTTGACAGCAAGTGTCAAGCTTGCGAGTGAACAGTAACTCAATTAATTCTCTGCCGGCATCGTCCAGCTCTGCGACTCACGGCGGTATTTTTCCAATGCTTCCTCATAGCTTGAAACCAGCATGGTATCGGAAGGAATATTCGATTTGGCTTCGGCGAGGAGCAGTTCATAACATTCAACTAACCCGTACAGAGGGAGATCGCCGCTGGTGTGGACATCTAAGATGCTCTCCGTTTCATAGGCAGCATTGTAGAACCAGATGACTGCTTCATTTAAATCTTTCTGCGCAAGAAAATAGGTACCAAGCTCATAGCAGATCTCGGAACATGGAGTGGTCAGCATATCCTTCATCGTCAGCTTGAAAAATTCATTTTTGTTGTCCTCTAAGCGGTACACATGCGCGAGTACGCAGGAGGCTTCTTTCATGGCATCATCGGAGAGGTCATGTTCTAAGATATACTGGAAAATTGGTTTCGCATCCTGAAAGTCTTTTGTGTCACCGGTCTTTAACAGCTCTTTGGCATACATCGTGCGGATCTTCGGAGAGAGTTCGTGGCCGCTCTGGAAGTTTTTGATAAAGATGGAAAAGTCACGTTTGCTGTGAAAATTCTGCGGTTTATGTAAAATCTCAACGTCGCTGTCGAAGATTACAGGAGTCAGGCGGACTGTCTCGTGCACCGGATCGACCCAGGTAAAGGTGCGCAGACGTTTGAACAGCTTCGGACGGTATTCTTTTTTTGCATTTAAAACGGTGTCAAAATCAGCGTCCGTCACATATTTCATCTGAACGATCTCGATTTCCGGCAGCAGTGCATTTTTGAGCCGCAGAAAACGCTCATGGTTAAAATCATCTAAAACTTCGTCCGCATCGGCGGCATATATGTAATCCATATTCGCTTTTGAAAAAGAAAAATTTCTCGCCGCGGAAAAATCGCTCGTCCATTTAAAATCATAGACCTGACTGGTATATTTTGCAGCGATCTCCTTTGTGTGGTCCGTGGAACCGGTATCCACGATGATGATCTCATCCATCAGATCTGCAATCGAGTCGAGACATCGCGCGAGAACAGCCTCCTCATTTTTAACGATCATGCATAAACTTATCGTAGCCATGGAAAATCCCCCCTGTTGTGTATATTTTTAAGACTGGATCTGTCAATATATTTTTGTATTTATTATATCGGACATGACAGGCAGTTACAAGAAACAGTTTTTGCTCAAAAAATATTTTATAGGCAGTATGGAATGTGCTACAATGGGTAAATGCAAAAATCAGGAAATGAGGAAAACAAATGAAATTAAATGAACAATGGATGCAGAAAACCATTGTGGTGTGGATCGGTGCGCTGCTTTGCTGTGCGTTGTGGCATTGGTGCTGGTCTGCGTGGGAATTTATATTGTAAATTACGGAAAAGAAAAAGCGTGAGAAAGGTGGATGAAAAATGAGTGCAGTTGTGACATTAAAAAAGGGCGAGGGAAGAACGATCAAAGCAGGCGGTGCCTGGATTTTTGATAATGAGATCGATACGGTCATGGGAAGTTTTGAAAACGGAGAGATCGTGGTCGTGCATGATTTTGACGGCTATCCGATGGGCAAAGGATTTATCAATACCAATTCAAAAATCCGCATCCGTATGCTGACAAGACATGTGGACCAGGAGATCGACCGCACATTTTTACAGATGCGCGTGAAAAATGCCTGGGAATACCGCAAAACGACGGTCGATACATCATCCTGCCGTGTGATCTTCGGGGAAGCAGACTTTTTGCCGGGACTTGTCGTTGACAAATATGAGGATGTGCTCGTGGTGGAATGTTTAGCACTTGGCATGGAGCAGTTTAAGGAGACGATCGTTTCTTTATTAAAGGAAGAACTTGCAAAAGACGGCATCAAAGTGCGCGGCGTCTACGAGAGAAGCGACGCTAATGAGCGCACTAAAGAAGGACTTCCAAAGGTAAAAGGATTTATCGGGGAAGAATTTGACACCAATGTTGAGATCAAGGAAAACGGAGTCCGTTATCTTGTCGATGTCGTAAACGGACAGAAAACCGGATTTTTCTTAGACCAGAAGTATAATCGTCTTGCGATGCAGCGGATCTGTAAAGGGAAAAAGGTGTTAGACTGCTTTACCCATATGGGAACATTCGCCTTAAACGCCGGAATTGCAGGGGCAGCGGATGTCACAGGTCTTGACATTTCCGAGTATGCCGTGCAGCAGGCAAACGAAAATGCGCGCAGAAACGGACTGGAGGATACCGTTCATTTCCGCTGTGCAAACGTGCTCGATGAACTGCCGAAACTGGCGCAGAGCGGCGAACAGTATGATGTTGTTATCTTAGATCCGCCGGCATTTACCAAGTCGCGCCAGGCAACGAAAAACGCGATCAAAGGTTACCGTGAGATCAACATGAAAGGCTTAAAACTGGTAAAAGACGGCGGCTATTTTGCAACCTGTTCCTGCTCCCATTTCATGACACAGGAACTTTTGGCAAAGACAGTCAAAGAGGCGGCAAAGGCAGCACACAAGAGACTCCGCCAGGTGGAATTCAGAACACAGGCGCCTGATCATCCGATTCTCTGGGCAAATTCTGCGAATGTGCCGGAGAGTTATTATTTGAAGTTCTATATCTTTCAGGTTGTAGACGAACGCTAGGCGTTCGTCATGAGAAGTAAGGACTGGGAAGTGGTGGAAATGCTTGATTGATAAGTGATGGAAGGCATTTGACGTTGACAGAGAAAACCTCGTAAAGTATCGCAAAATATCACAAAACCGTGATTCAAAGTGGTAAGAAAAGTGGTAAGTCTGAGTGGTAAGCACCTGAATAGAAAAGTGATAAAGAAATTGCCAGGGCAATGTACCACCCCGGAAGTCAGATTAAAATCTGACATTCGGATGCTGATGCATGATCCTGGCAATTTTGTGATTACTTAAAATCACAGGTTTGTTTGTGGTGCATGCTATTTGTTTTAAAGGTAGGAAACCAGCTCATCCATGCCAATGCGCATATCTTTATGACGCTCTGCGGATGCATCCAGTTCATCACTGTATCCGAGAGCTAAGATATTGACCGGTTCTAAGTTTTCCGGAAGGTTCAGTTCTTCTTTTAATATGTCTGGGTTAAAGTAGCAAATCCAGACACTGCCAAGACCAAGCTCGGTTGCCTCAAGCATCATATGGTCGGTCAGGATCGAGGCATCGATGTCGGTTGTGATCTTGCCGTCAAACGGACGCTTCCAGGCTTTTGTCTTATTGGCACAGACGACAATGGCAGCTGGTGCCTGATAAATATTTGCTGCCTTTCCGACTTTTTCCAGTCCTTCTTTGCTTTTTACGACTATAAGGCGTACCGGCTGCATGTTCGCGGCGGTCGGTGCTGCGTGGGCAGCCTCTAAGATCTTATCCAGTTTTTCCTGTTCAATTTCTTTTCCTGTGTACTTTCGTACAGAATGTCTCTTTTTTGCAATCTCTAATAATTCCATGATAATCTCCATTCTTGAGCTGTTTTTTGCGCATCTTGAGTTTGTGTGTAAGCACGGATCTTGCGTGTGAAAAATCTTATTTTTCACGCTAATCCTCCATGCTTGAGCTGATTTTTGCACATAATTGAATTTCATGCGGTTTCGCTGGGATAATCCTGTTTATTTCGGATTCTATCTTGTGTTTCTGAACGTTCATGTCTATAATTATATGGAAATGCAGAATATAAGCAAGTATGCACTTTTTTGATATATACTTCCGAAAAAGTAAGTAAGGAGAAATAGATCTATGAATAAGGAATTTAACTGTCCGGTGGAGGCGACGATCTCCCTGATCGGCGGCAAATACAAGTCGGTCATTTTGTTTCATCTGATGGGAAAAACGCTCCGCTACAGTGAACTTCATAAAAAGATACCGAAAGCCACCGATAAAATGCTCGCACAGCAACTTCGGGAACTGGAAAAAGATGGACTTATCAAAAGAACCGTCTATCCGGTTGTCCCGCCCAAAACAGAGTACAACCTGACGGAGTTTGGAGAGAGCCTGTCACCGATCCTAAATGCCATGTGTAACTGGGGAGAGTCCTATCTGAACATTGCGAGTCAGTGTGTGGAAGAGTCGTGAGGCGGAAAGGTTTGAGGGACAAGTGAAAAGCAGGAATACTGTGTCTTGGTGCAGAGCGAGGAACAGAGCACGATGAGAGATTGAGGATTGTGCGCAGGATTTGTGCTTGTGCGTAAACATGAGGTGTCAATGAAAGTGTTGTTTTTATTGAAAAGAATGGAGGATTGAAATGGCAGATAAAAATGCAATGAAAAATAAAAGTGCAATGAGGAACAAAAGTAAAGTTAAAAATAAAGACATAGCGAAAAATAAAGCTGCAGGCAAGAAAAAGTATGCAGTTGATAAAACAATGAAGCAGGAGGCAGAAAAACGAACCGCCGGAAAAATGGGAAAGAAAAAATATGCGGTTGATAAAACAGTGAAGCAGGAAGCAGAAAAGCGAACCATCGGAAAAATGGAAAAGAAGTATGCAGTGACTAAAGCATTTACAGAAAAAACGGATCATGGAAAATCGGTAAAAGAGAAAAAAGTATCAGGAAAAAACACGTCGGAAAAAATGATCACGAAGAAGCAGAATGCAGACATGTGCCAGTATGCAAAAAAATGCGGTGGCTGCGATTACCAGGGACTTTCCTACGAAAAACAGCTCAAAGAAAAGCAGGAATATGTTAGAAAAAATGTCGGAGAATTCTGCAAAGTACTGCCGATCATCGGGATGGAACATCCCTATCATTACCGCAACAAAGTGCATGCGGTATTTGACATTGCAAAAGGCGGATCTGTCATTTCAGGCGTATACAAGGCAGGGACACATGATGTTGTAAACATTGATTCCTGCCAGATCGAAGATGAGACGGCAGATGCGATCATCCACGATATCCGGGGACTTTTACGTTCCTTTAAAATCAAGACTTATGATGAGGATACCGGATATGGTCTGCTGCGTCATGTACTGGTGCGTCGCGGTTTTCATAGCGGAGAAGTGATGGTAGTATTAGTGCTTGGCTCCCCGATCCTTCCGTCAAAAAATAACTTTGTCAAGGCACTGCGTAAACTTCACCCGGAGATCACAACGGTCGTTCTTAATGTCAATGACAAAAAGACCAGTATGGTTTTAGGAGAAAAAGAGACAGTTATTTACGGAAAAGGCTATATTGAGGACACACTCTGTGGTTGTACTTTCCGCATTTCCCCCAAATCATTTTATCAGGTGAATCCGGTACAGACTGAAATCCTTTATACGAAGGCGATCGAGTATGCCGGACTGACAGGAAAAGAGAGGATTGTGGATGCTTACTGTGGCATCGGAACGATCGGTCTTATCGCAGCGTCGAAGGCAAAAGAGGTCATCAGTGTGGAGTTAAACCGTGATGCAGTTAGGGATGCCGTAACCAACGCAAAACGCAATGACATCAAAAATGTCCAGTTTTACAATGCCGATGCAGGACAGTTTATGGTGGAGATGGCGGAATACCGTGCCGATCAGAAAAAAAATCAGGTGCCGGATGCCACAAAATCGGGAAAAAAGGCAACACCGGATGGCAATGTGGATGTCGTATTCATGGACCCGCCAAGAGCAGGAAGTGACGAGGCGTTTTTATCTTCGGTCATCCGGCTTGCTCCGAAGCGCGTAGTGTATATTTCATGTAACCCGGAGACACTTGCAAGGGATTTAAAGTATCTGACGAAACATGGGTATCAGGCAAAGGAGTG
>ULPZ01004169.1_pt1 | contig 15986 bp, 10 predicted proteins | sample 1953991 | NCBI WGS metagenome assembly ULPZ01 (sample SAMEA4835642, study PRJEB28245) | human gut metagenome | biome: gut microbiome; material: fecal sample | place: Denmark | collected 2008
TCTGACAAACAGTTTTGTCAATCTGATGTGGTACAAACTTCTGCCGGTGATCGTCTATTTTATCACCGCACAGCTTATTTATCATATCGGTAAAGAAATGGGATTCGGAGAGAAAAAATCTCTCCTCTGTAAATTTGCATTTCTGGTATTTCCGATGGGTGTGTTCAGCCAGTTTATCTTCAGCCAGTATGATATTTTTACTGTATTTTTTATGGTACTTGGGCTGTGCTTTTTCCTGAAGAACAGGATGTGGCAGTTTGCACTGGCGTTTGGAATGGCCTGTACTTTTAAATATCATGCAGCATTATATTTCCTTGCATTACTTTTATTAAAAGAGAAAAAGATCCGCAATCTGATCCGTTATGCGGTTATCATGGCACTTCCGCTTATGGTGGAGATCCTGCCGAACATCGGATCAGAGGTATTCCGCAGAAATGTGTTTGGCTTCAGTGCCCTTGAATATGTCAAAAAGCCGTTTACAGTGGGATTTTTCAGCGGAATCAATCTGATGGCAGCAGTTGCCGCCTTTGTACTGGTCTGGGCTTATCAGAAAAAAGTGGAGGAAGAAGAAACTCTGGCTTCCTGGGCAGTCTTTTTCTGTGTGGCAGTGAGCTTTTCTGTGTTTGGATTTTCGACATGGAACCCGCAGTGGGTGCTTTTGATGGCTCCGTTCCTCGTACTGAATATCTTTATGAATGAGAATGGAAATCTGCTTCTGATGATAACAAACATCTTTATGCTGGCGATGTATATTTTCTGCAGCCAGAGTATGGTGGATGAGAGAGTTCTGAATGGCGGAATCCTGAAATATATTCTTAAGGACAGGAACTTTGCCGTGCGTATGTGGGATGTTTACAGATTTCATGACCAGGAACTTCTCTGTACAGCGATGTGGATTGTGCTTTTGCTTTATGTTGTCTTTGGACATCCGCGTTATCATAAGAAGAAAGGCAGTATCATTTCCAGAGGGCTGGTATGGCAGATCCGCGCGGCGTTTCTCTTTGGCGTAGCGGCGTTTGTGCTTCCGATGTCTGTCTGTGCGATGAGCGTTCTGCAGGGCAAAACAGTCTTCTTTGACAACAGCCGCCAGAATATGGAGATGGAAAACGTCGTGATGCTGGAGCGGGATCATCCGATCATTCAGGAGTTCACCGTTTCCGGAAATAAGATCTCTGACATCAAGATCCGTGTATATACAGAGACAGACCTTAACCTTTACAGCCTCAAAGTCGTGCTCCGTGATAAAGAGTCCGGGGAAGTGGTCTATGAGAGTGAAGGGGATACTTACGGTCTCAAAGAAAACACTGCGCTGTATTCTTTCCTGAAACATTCTGTAGATGTGGAAAGTGGAAGAACTTATCAGCTTGAGATCACCAGCGATGCACCACAGAACAGCGGAATTGGTCTGTATTGTGTAGAGGCAGGCAAGGCTTTGGCACAGCTTGTGGAACCACGGAGTGAGGAACATGAAGAAAAACGCAGTCTTCAGATGTGTATCACAGGTGTGGAATAGAAAATATCGAAAAAATTTATCAGATTTTTTATAAAAATTTTGTAAAGTTGTGTTAAAATTCGAAGGAATGTGTTATAATGGTCACATAGACAACCGGAAGGTTGAATATATATCATCCAAAATAAACAGCAAAGGGGATGGGACTATGAAATTTATTATTAGTGGAAAGAACATCACAGTATCCCAAGGACTCAGAACAGCCGTTGAGGACAAGCTCGGCAAACTGGAGCGTTATTTTACTCCTGACACAGAAGTTATCGTAACTTTAAGTGTTGAGAAAGAAAGGCAGAAAATCGAGGTTACAATCCCGGTAAAAGGAAATATTATCAGATCCGAACAGGTAAGCAACGATATGTACGTATCCATTGACCTGGTAGAAGAAGTTATCGAGCGTCAGCTTCGTAAATACAAAAATAAAATCGTAGACAAACAGCAGGCTGCAGCAAACTTCCAGAAGGAATACATCGACAAGGATTACGAGGAAGAGGATGAGGTTAAGATCATCCGTACCAAGAAATTCGGTATCAAGCCAATGTATCCGGAGGATGCATGTGTACAGATGGAACTTCTGGGACACAACTTCTTTGTATTCTACAATGCAGAGACAGATCAGGTGAATGTGGTTTATAAACGTAAAGGCAACACCTATGGACTCATTGAACCAGAGTTCTAAGTCAGAAGTGAACAATTAATCTTACGGTCCCATCTCTCTTATGAGGGATGGGACTTATTGGTGAAAAAGGGAAAGGAATCATGAATAACAAGAAAAACCTGAAAATGAAACCCGTAGGCAGCGAATATATGGAACAGTACAATGCCCTTCTCCGCTATGTGTTCCAGGTTACGGAACAGGAGCTGAGTTCCATCGGATGGCAGGAACGTGAGATCATCCGCGCCAAATTTCCAACCATGGAAAAGGCAGATGTGATCGGATGGGTTGATGACGATAATCTTGTTTCACAGGTGGCAGTTTATCCTATGCAGACACGTATCTTTGGCAGGACTTACGCCATGGGCGGTCTGACCGGAGTAGGAACTTATCCGGAATACTCCAATATGGGACTGATGCACAAACTTCTTGAGCAGGCACTCAAGAACATGAAGGAGCAAGGACAGGACATCTGTTATCTGTATCCATATTCCATTCCATATTACCGCCGCAAGGGATGGGAGATCATCTCAGACAAAATCTCCTACGAGATCAAAGACTATCAGCTTCCGAAGAACCATCAGGTCCCGGGTAATGTACGCCGTGTCGATACCGAGGGCGAAGAACTGAAGGAAGCCTATAACCGTTATGCCATGCGGACACATGGAGCAATCCTCCGTGATGATCTGGCATGGAATGAATATTGGCTGTGGGACTCCGACGATATCATGGCGGCCGTTTATTATAATGAGAACAATGAACCGGACGGATATGTGATCTACTGGATCGCGAAGGAAGTTTTCCATATCAAGGACATGATCTTTAATAATGAAGAGGCGAGAACCGGATTATGGAATTTTGTGGCGGCACATTTTTCCATGATCAATCAGGTGGAGGGCGATACCTACACCGATGAACCTCTGGCATTTCTTCTGGAAGATGCGAGCATCAAGGAAGTGATTTCTCCATACTATATGGGCAGAATCGTGGATTTTGTATCCTTCATCGAGAAGTACCCGTTCAAGCCAAGCGTCCTCGATCGTGAATGGAAATTCAAACTGATCGATCCGGTCATGGAGTGTAACCAGGGAAACTTCTGCCTGATCATCTCCAGAGAAGGCAAAGGTCAGGCAGTCCGCACTATGGAACCCTGCCAGGACGAGATCAGCATCCAGACCATGACCACCATGCTAATGGGCTACAAACGCCCCGAATACCTCGCAAGGATCGGCAGGATCAAAGCTGCCGAATGGACCATCGACATGCTCGAAGACGCGATCGAGCAGCAGACACCGTACATATCGGATTATTTCTAAAATCAATTATGAAAGAAAATAACTATATTTCTGTTTTGGACGGATTTTTGAGAGCGAAAATATATCTGTGGATGATAAATGTTATTCTCTATGTAAGGTCATTTCGCGTAGCGGAATTTTCTCTGTTGGCTGGAATACTATTGATGGGAGTCAGCATATTGTGTTCTTCTGCTATAAACAGAAAAGGCTGGATAACTTCCTGGATGATTAGCTTCTGTGCCTGCTTTATTTATCTTATCTGCTATATTTGGGCAGGCTATGCAGGGCTGATCATACCAATGGGAGAAATATTGGAAGCAGATTCAAATCCGGCAAATGGAATTATTCTGATGTTATATACTGTAGCGTTTTGGGGCACGGCAGTGGCAGTTCGTATTGTGTCAGGGATTTTTTGTTCAGTGATGAATAAATCTGATTCTTCCAGGAGGAACACATATTCATGAGAAAAAAGAAGGTGCTGTAAAGTCATCAAATATGATGATTGTGCAGTACCTTCTTTTATTTTGCAGATTATTTATTTGGATTCTAATTGTTCAATCATACGATTGATGATCTGCTCCGCCTCCTCAGGGTTGTAGTAAACATCTGGATCCATGCTTGTCAGGAAATCCTGGAAGATCTGCAGGATAAATGGCTCTGTGATTGCAAAGCACATATGATCTCCGGAATTTGTCTGGTAAGTAAGCGAGCAGGTGTTGCCGCAAAGACACATGCGGAGATTCTCAGACAGATGATTCAGAGGTTTCTTTAAGATTCGATAGGAACCATCATGGCAGCACTGTGCGATCTCCCGGAGGATTCGGATTCGCTGCTCGATATTCAACGGATGATAAAATGTGGGTGGAATCTCTTCAAACAAACCTTCCTGCAGGAAACGGGTCATGCCGTATTCGGTAAAATATATAATAAATTTTTCGCTGTTGACCAGTTGTATATTATTGCTGAATAAAGCATCTGCCATAGATATAACAGAATCTGCCCCAGGAATATCATAGTTAAAAATATCTTCCAGCAGATCTCTGCGTAAAAACGGGAGAATGCAGGCTTCAGGCTGAATGTCGATGATCAGATCAGCAGAAGCTCGTGTCCCGGCAACAAATTGAAAAAGGGATGGCAGGTCATCTGCAATAATAGGAAAAGTCTGAAACGCAGGCTGACAAAGATCCCGATGCGAATGAAACAGACTCCACAATGCCTGCAGGATATCCGGATCCTGATACAAAATTCCCGTCTGATAATCAGAAGAACACGTGATAGCAAATTCCGAGGTCAGGATCATATATGGCAGAGCAGAGAGATTCTGCAAATGCGAGATCTCATTTGTATAAAAACAATGAATACGATAATCCAGCTTATTCATATAAACCGGAAACAGATTTCGCAGATAATAAAGCTCATAAAGTTCATGTGCATCTGTAAACTGAGCAGTACGGTTCAGACTGAAAATATGATCGATCTGCAACGAGCCGGCCGGCTGGATCGTGGACAGCAGATGCAGCAGAAACGGATAGTCAGGCTGCAGGAAAAGAGCGATTTTTCCATTTGGTTTAGCTGCCTCTGATAACAAAATCTGGTGAACAGAAGAATCTATCGCCTGTCTGGAATTCAGCAGAAGACAATTCTGAGTAGGTGAAAAATCCTCCTTTAAATCAGGTGCGGAAGTTGCCAGATTACAGGAAGGCTGAGAGGATCTGTTTGGAAAATCAGACAAAAAATGTTCGATGCTTTTACAGATATAATAAGCATCCTCTCCCATACGAACCATTTTCCAGGCTTCTTTAAGCTGATAGGTCTCAGAAGGAGTCAATTTCATAAAATAAGCCATCTGTTCAACCAATTCGGCAGACATAGGTTCACGTTTCCCGTTAATAAATTTATAAATCGTAGAACGCTCCAGATCACAATATTGAGCAAGTGACATTACTTTAACTTTTTTCTCATGGATATAATTTTTCAGTAAATCAGAAAATACAGACATATGTAAAAATCCTTTCAAAACGTTAATCACTAATCCCTAGTATAACATATTCGTCATAACGAAAGTACAAAAATCAGACAAAAACTGGTAAAAAGCAACAGAAAATCCGTCCACAAACTTTGCCCCATCTTGTTATATAGTTGGAATTTTCTTAAAATTATTTATTATATCAATAAGTTTGCGATTTTACATGGACTTGTTGGTATAAAAAAGAACAAGGGAGGAATAGAGATGTTTTGTCATGTTTGTGGATCAGAACTTAAAGAAGGAGCCAAATTCTGCTCAGTATGTGGAAATCCAGTAGGACCGGTAAAGGTAGAAAATGCTCCTGCATCTGTACAGAGGACCGTGCAAAGGACAATGCAGGGAACCAAAAAGAAAGATGTTGTATTTCAGGCTTCTGCAAAAACACCGATAATTTATTTCACATCAGCAGTCGCGCTTGTATTCACGGCGCTTCTGTGTTTCTATCAGCGTGCAGAGTTATATGGAGGAAATCTTGATCCGAATCGTAATGCAGGAAAACGCTGGGATTTGTTTTTGTGGGGTGTTGTGTCACTTGCGCTTGCAGTAGAATGCTTATTAGCGTGGTGGGGAAGTACAAAAATAAAACTGATAGTAGGAGAGCTGTCTGTATCAGGAGTCAGGATGATAAATGTACTGCAGACAAAAGAGTTTGAATATGATTACGATGAAATTTCTGCTGTAAAAAATTCAATAATCGGGACTCTTGTACTTAAAGTAAATGGCAAAAATATTCCACTTACTAATCTGGAAAACAGAAAAAGAGCAAAAGAGCTGATTGAAGAGAGAATGCCAAAGGAAATGAAACAGTAACAGGTGTATGGTAGAGAACAAAAAGAAAAAATATAAGGTGATTATATGTTTGATTTTATGAATTTAGCTTGGGTATTTGGCAATAGGGGTTACTATATTAGCAGTTATGATATAGATGACGCTATGGATTCTGTAATGATAATGATGGGAATATTAATAGGTGTTGGTATTATAGCATGGGGCATTTTTTGCGTGTTAAAAAAATCAGATAACAATAAACAATTAATTGTAAAACGCGTAAAAATTTTAGAAATACTACCAGTAAACCATTTGGTTGGATGGTATGTTGTAGAATGTGAAGATGGAGAGCGATTAAAACTTAGATCGTTTGAACCAAACAAATTACTTGTTTCAGTAGGAGACATAGGTATTTTAGGTTATAGAGGGCAGACAATTCAAACTTTCAACAGAGAAGGCGTAAGGAAACGTAACTTTTAATAATGTAGAAATATTTTAACAAAGTATGTGACTTTTCTAAAATAAAAACAAATTTGCAAATACACCATGATAAACTAAGAACATCTTAAAGATAAGGAGGACAAGAGATGGAAAACACAAAACAGACAGTGCTGAAAAAGAAAGCAAAACAGTTGTGCTGTATTTTGCTGGCAGCTATTTTGTGTATGGGAATGACAGTACCGGTTATGGCCGCGTCATCGAAGTACAATGCAGCAGTGTCAAGCTACAAGAAGTACATGAGAGGCAAGCGCGGCAGTTACAAAATTGTAGATGTCGACGGAAACGGAATCCCGGAACTGCTTATGCATAACAGTTCTGCCGGGATCAATGAAGTCCGTACCTACAATCCCAAAACAAGAAAAAACGTACGAGTAGGTTCTATCGGATATGGAAAGGGATACAATCTGCCGATCAAGTATTCCAGAAGCTGCCATACTGTAATGGTCTGCAATGCGAATACAGGTGGAAGTGAGTATTACATCTACAAGATCAAAGGCACCAAAGCTACGAGAGTAGTGAGGGCCGAACGTTTTAATGGTAAATTTAAGAGTGGATATGCGATCAATGGAAGGAAAGTAAGCTATTCTACTTATAACAAGACCATTAACAGATATATGAAGAACGCGAAAACAGTGCGTTCAAGCGGATATTGATGCGGCGCGATTATGAAAAAGAAAAAAGAAGAAGTATTTTAAAAGAAAAATATTAAAAAACAGCCCATAGAAGAGTGATTTTTTTAGAGTTACTCTTTCTATGGGCTAAGAAAATTATTGTAACCATAAGAAATATTTCTGAAAATCAACCACAAAATTTAGGGAGGAGGTTTAAAGTATATGAAGCGAAGAAAGATAGCATTAATTTTATCTTTAATTTTCATTTTTTCTGGAAACGATGCTATGGTAATAAATGCAGAGGATATAGTTGAATTTGAGGATGGATTTGAAATTGAAGAAGAGGGAGAAAATGATAATCAACAGATTTCTGTTGAAATGTCAGAAATAGATGATGGACAAGGGGCACAAACAGAAAAATTTGAGGAGCCATTTATAACAGAGAATAAGGAAGAGATATCGGATATAGGTGATGGATTTGAGGATGATTTTTCGTCTGGAGAAGAACTAAATAACGCACGGGAGAAAGAAGCGTTAAATATACAGGAAGATAATGAAAAGTATAATTTGAAAAATTTTTCAGGAGTAATAGAAAACAGTTCTGTTTTTTTAGGGGATAATCCTTCGAACACATTAGAAGTATTTTGCCTTAAAAATGGAGTCAATGTTACATTAGACAAATCGAATTATACAATTGTTGGATATGTAACAGAAGAAGAATACAACAAAGCCCAAAATACTCTGGATAATATCAATAGCTTTAAAACAGCTCCGGATACAACAGGAAAGTGGTTTCTGGTATTTGAAGGAATTACACCATATTATGGAAGACAAGCTGTGTGTATTACAGTGCATGATAGTTATGATTTGAGTATGTACAATTGGAGTGTGGACAGTGATATTTTAACAGGGGAAAATCCAGCAGAATCTTTACAGGTCTTTATGGAAAATACAACAGGGCGATATTACTTAAATAAAGAAGACTATAAGGTGCTGGGATATATAAGTGAAGAAACATATGCGGTAGCAGGATATAATTCTGATAATATCTCGGAATTTGATGATTTGCCAAAAGAAACAGGAACATGTCTGGTGGTCATTGAAGGAGTGGGTGATTATCATGGAAGAATGGCTGGATATATTACAGTGAAAGACAGATATGATCTGGGAATGTATCAATGTAATATGATAGAGCAGGAGCTTCAATTAGGTGATGATATTCAGGATTTTATCAAAATAGAGCGTTCCAAATATAAAAATTCAGAAGGAATATCAAAAGAAAATTATAAGATATTAGGTTACATCAAAGAAAAAGATTTTATTGCCAGTGGTTATGACATAAATAATCTGATAACGATTCAGGATTCTGTAGATATGGCAGGGAGCTGGTATGTAATAATTGAAGCAAATGCTCCGTATTATGGACGGACTGCGGCATGGTTTAATGTGAAAGAAAGAAAAGATGAGGTAGAATTAGAAAATTCTGAGGTAGATGAAGACTGAAATTACATGATTGAGAAAATATAAGAAGGAGAAATGTCTATGAAGAAAATATGGAGAATAATATCTATACTCATAGCAGTAATTTTAGTAATAGAAATTATGCCGGCAGATTGGTTAAAAATTACTCATGTTTGGGCAGAGTCTTCTGGAGTTGAAGGAACTGCATTATTGGTTGAAAATCAATCAGGTTCGCCAGGAAATGAAGTAAACGTTAATATTACTATTCAAGAGAATCCAGGGATTGCAGGTGCAACTTTAAGTGTGCAATATGATCCTAAACTGACTTTAATAGGAGCGGAGAATGGTGAAGCATGGAACAAACTTGCGTTTACAGCTCCTGCGAAATTTGAAAATCCGAGTACTTTTCTTTGGGACAGTGAACGAGGAATGACAAATGCTGATGGCACAGTCTTAAAATTAAAATTTCAGATTTCTGATCAGGCGGTATCAGGTGATAAATTATCTGTAAATGTATCATATGTATCAGGTGATATATATAATGAAAATCTGGAAACGGTAAATCTGCAGGTGGTAAATGGATGTGTTACAATCGCTGATTATATTCCGGGAGATGCAAATGGAGATAAGGTTGTAAATGGTAAAGATGTTACTACAATTCGCAGATATATTGTGGGTGGATATGAGCAGGATATTAACACGAGTGCGGCAGATGTGAATGAAGATAACAGAATCAATGGTAAAGATGTCACTTTGGTTAGAAAGTATATTGTAGGTGATGATATACAGTTGAAGCCATCAATGTCTGAATGCAGCCATACAATGCAAATGACAGAAAGTAAAATGGCAACATGCACAGAAACTGGTAATATTGCATACTGGCATTGTACAAAATGTGGAAAATATTATGCAGATGCAGAGGGAAAAGAAGAAACCAGTTTAGAAAATACAATAATTGAAGCGACAGGACATACGCTTGTGACAGATCCGGCAGTTGCAGCAACAGAGGAAACAACAGGACTTACGGAAGGAACGCATTGTTCTGTTTGCGGCGTTGTTATCAAAAAACAGGAAGAGATTCCAAAACTGGAAAAATCAGAATATCCGATTAATTATTATATTGCGTTAAACGATACATATTTACAGGGCCTGACAATAGAAAATGAGAATCCAAGTGTTTATAATTCTTCAAAAGGACTTACCCTGATAAATCTTAAGGAGCCGGAAGGATATCAGTTTGAAGGTTGGTATGATGGTTCAGGTACAAGTGCTAAGAAGGTAGAATCTATACCTGCTGGAAGCACGGGGCGTAAAGATTTATATGCACACTGGTCATTGGTAGAATATTCAATACTTTTTGATTCACCAAGTTATTCGGTGCCGGAAATGACTTATACAGTAAACAAAGGAGCTACTTTACCAGCTCTGGAATGGTTTGGATATACATTTATTGGATGGACGAATGATAAAGGTGAAATTGTCAAGAGAGTAGAACCAGGAAGTGCAAAAAATATTGGATTAAGAGCAAATTGGACAAGTAACAGATACCAGACAAGAACAAAATCCAAACTGGAATCTCCGATTGTTATAGAAGATCAGGACAATAAAGAATTTAGCTTTATCTATGAAGTAGGAACGATTAACAATGTACCACTTAATGTAGTGGAATATTATGGAAATACAGATAATATATCCATTAGTAGAACCGTAGAAGTCAGCAATACTTCTACAAACACAGAGGCTACTAAAATTGCAAATGTAGTTTCTGATGCTACTACAAAATCTTCGGAATGGACATTGTCAGAGGACTGGAATAAGGTAGCATCTGTATCAGAGGAGTACGCTCAGCAGGTTGGTAAGACTACAGAAGAATTAGAATCCGTAGCGAAAAGTGAAAGTGGAAAATACCTTGTGAGTAACAGCTCAGGAGGAAGTTCATCATATAGTTCTGCCAACAGCGGCTCTTCTTATAGTAATACGAAGACACAGAAATACAATTCCAAGGAAGATAATAATTCATGGAACAGTGCATATGAGAATGATAAATCTAAGACAACTGCAACAAATTTACATGTTGATGCAAGCTTATCTGGAGAAATGGGGGCCAAGGCATCAACGGGTGTTCCTGGTGTAGCAGGGGCTGAAACTTCTTATAAGATAGGTGCGACAATTTCAGGAGGTGCTTCTGCAGATACAACAGTGTCACAGGAAAATAAGCATTCTGGTACACAGGGAAATAGTTCTACAGAATATTCAATTGATGATACCGTTACTGATTCCGGAGAAACTGAAAATTGGGAAAGCAGTCAGAGTAGTTCTGCAAGCTGGAATACAACTAAGTCATATGAGAATAGTTCTACTGTTAGTCAAAATAAAACAGTTTCCAATGCAATATCAGAAATAATATCAAAAAGTTATGGATATGGAGTAAGTCAGAGCGAAGGTGGAAGCAGAAGTACTGCAAATTCTACGGGTTCTACTACAAGTCAGTCAAAAGAATATACATCTACTGTGGAATACTCAAATGCAGAAACATATAAAAAGACAGAAACAGTTGCTCTTTCGGCAAATAAAGCAGGATATTACAGACTTGTTTCGGCAGGAACGATTCATGTGTTTGCAGTAATAGGATATGATGTGGCTACCAGCTCATATTATACGTATACGTATAATGTATTGGATGAACAGGTAGTTCCATATTTGGATTATTCCAGAAATGATTCTAACTTTGAAGATGCACAAAATGGATTGATACCATTTGAGATTCCGTTGGATGTTTACAAATATGTAGAAGCAAAAACTATGAAGTCAGATGGTTTTGAAGTGGATATAGAAACAGGAATGATAACAGAATATACAGGAAATGCACAGAATGTGATAGTGCCAGAGTATATATCTGTACATGATGTAGGCGTAAGAATTGTTGGATTTAAAGAGAATGTTTTTAAAAATAACAAAAATTTATATGCGATCACACTTCCAAAAAGCGTTAAGGAAATTCCGGAAAATGCATTTAATGGTTGTGAAAAATTACACAGTATTTATTTTGATGGGGTAAATACTATTGGAAATAATGCATTCAAGGATTGCAAAGCATTAAGAACATTTACTGTGAGTGATACGATCACAGCTATGGGAGAACATGTTTTTGAGAATGATAAACATGTTTATGTGAAAGCCTCAAATGCGGCAGTAGCAGAGGCTGCATTTAATTCTGGAGCAAGCGCAATTGAAGTGGACATTTCAAACATTTCAGATGAGTTCGACCATAAATCTATTGTTATTCCAGAAATCACAGAGTTTTTTAAATTAAAAGGAGATGTGAACAAAACATATAAAGATATACAAATTGTTTCCGATGCAAAAGAAACAAAGTTGGAAACAGTATCGCTGGTTGAGAATTCAGATATTCCATTTAAAGTTAGTTCGGAAAAAATTACATTAGATAGAATAACAATAGAAAATGAGGCAGGGTTATCAGCCGTTATGTCGGCTAAAGATACGGAATTGCGTTTATGTGGAAATAATAATCTGAAGTCTCAGGGAAGTAATACACTTCTTTGTAAAAACTTGTCATTAAGTAAGGCTGATTCAGAAGCAGCAGGTTATTTAAATGTAGATGGGGTGGTATATACAGCAGGGCATATTATAAGAGATGATGCTGCAATATGTGATCCATTTACGAATGATAAAATGCTTAAAGTAACTAATGGTGAGGTAAAACATATTACAGAAGAAGAATTTGACAATATGCTTTCTGCCTGCAAAGTTATGTTCGATGCAAATGGAGGTACAGTCGAAGAAGAAAGTATTGATGTAATATATGGACAAATGTATGGGAAACTTCCTGTTCCAGTTCGTGCTGGTTATGAATTCGCAGGATGGTATACAGAACGGGATGGAGGAAACCTGATAAAAGAAGACAGTGTTGTTACGGCCTTTTCGGAACAAATACTGTATGCAAGATGGATGCCAGTAGAGTACACGTTGTTTTTTGAGGCAAATGGTGGAATGGTATCTGTAACAGAAAAGAAAATTACAGTAGAGGATGAATTTGGCGAATTACCGATACCAGAAAGAGAATATTATGATTTCAAAGGCTGGTATACTACAGCAGAAGGAGAAAATGGAATTCGAATAAATGAATCTACAAAATTAGAACAACCGGGAGACGTTACAATTTATGCTCGATGGGAAGAACATCCTCTTTCAGGTTGGGTAAAAGACTCGGAGGTTCCAGAAAATGCGTCAGTAATAAATCGAAAATGGACATATACTTTAAGAACCGAAAAAACATCTAATTCACCAGAGATGAGTGGATATACATTGTATAATACCGTTCAGACTTCCTGGGGAGAAACACAGGGACCAGTATATTCTGATCCAAGTAATGGAAGTAGAAATGTGTGGTCTGAACAGTATGAAACAGGAAGAACTCACCATTGGGTTTATTATCGATATGCAAATTCTTCAGGAAGTGAAGGCAGTGATAAAAAGACCTCAAAATATGTGAATTATGAGGAAATTGATCTAACATATCAGCTGACTGAGGCTGGAACAATGGGTAATGATTCCAGAGGTTGGAGATATTATTATAATGGAAAAAATTATAGAACTTATTGGTATCTCAGAGAATATGATGATGTTCAGTATGGTACACGTTGGTATTATCAGGAACCTGTCTATACATATTATTTTTACAAGACCGAGAATCTGGAATCTACATCGATGCCAAGCGGTAATGGAGTTTCAAATGTTCAGGGCTGGGTGCAGTACCGTTTGAAATAAACATGGTAGTAGAGCTTCATGAAGTTTTATTTTCAAAGGGGTGAAAAAATGAAAATCTTAAAGAAAATAAATATACTTATTCTAACAATATTATTAATAAGTTCTGCCAGGTCATCTGAAGCAGTTTGGGCTTCAGATGATACAGCACCTGTTATAGAGGTGAAGAATCAGAACGGAAACATTGGAGAAGAAGTAAATGTAGATGTTATAATAGGAAATAATCCGGGAATTGCAGGAGCTACCTTGCAGGTAGAATATGATTCAAAACTGATATTAGAAAAAGCTGATAATGGAGATGCTTTTAGCGAACTCACATTTACAAAACCAGAACAATTCAATAATCCCGTTAGATTCTTGTGGGACAGTGAAAAAGGCAAAGCGGAACAGGATGGAATACTATTAGAACTGCAATTTTTGATTTCGGATCAGGCTGTAGTTGGAGATCAGTTGGCAATTCATATATCGTATGTGGAGGGCGATATATACAATGAAAAATTAGAGGATGTACAACTTCAGTTAAATGATGGGATAATTAGTGTTGGAAAAGAAGAAAGTTGTGAGCGAGATGGACATAAATATGAATCTGTTCCGAGAAAAATAGAAGGTACCGAAATAATACCGGCAAAAAATGAATGTCTGAAAAAAGGTTCATATGATGTTGCAATCTTCTGTGAAAGATGCGGAGAATATGATCCTGAAACTGTGCAGACGATTTATATGGATGCAAAAGGGCATGTACCTATGGAACCTGCATTAGAAAATGAAATATTACCTACTCATGAAAGTGAAGGTTCCTATGATGTAGTAGTGAGATGCCAAAATTGCGGAGAGGTAATAAGTTCTGAAACAGTACAAACGGATAAAATAGAACATGTTCCGGCGGCAGAAGTGAAGGAGAATGAAATTCCGGCAACCTGTAGTAGAGAGGGTTCTTATGATGAGGTGATTTATTGTACAGAATGCAAAGCTGAGATAAGCCGTACTAAAGTAAAGGTAAAAAAACAAGAACATAAAGAAGTTATTGATAAAGCTATAGCACCTACTTATACCAAAAATGGCTTAACACAGGGATCTCATTGCGCTGTATGTAATACAGTACTAGTAAAGCAAAAAACAATAGCAAAACTTACGAAAAAAAATCCAACTATAAGTGTTGCGAAAAAAACGCTTACTTTTACTGCCGCAAAGCTGAAAAAATCAAAACAGACGTTTAAAATCAGTGCAAAAGTTACAGGAAACGGAAAACTTACTTATAAGAAGGTATCGGGAAGCAGTAAACTGAGCGTAAGTAAGTCAGGAACAGTAACAATAAAGAAAGGAACAAAAAAAGGAACATATAAGATCTGTGTTCAGATTAAAGCAAAGGAATCGTCCAAATATAAGGCGAAAACGCAAAAAGTAACTATTACAGTAAAAGTAAAATAATAAACTATGAATGAGCAACTTTGAAAAATTTTACCAAATGCCCGAATTGTCAGTCAAGGCGGGATCTCTTACCTTGACTGGTAATCCGGCATTTAAAACAAGGTACCAGCAATCGAGAGGAGGAAAAGAAAATGAAAAGAAGAATTTTATCAAAAGCAGCAGCATTTTTTCTGATTTTTGTACTGGGATTTGCTGCAGTAGCAGGAAGTAACGTTTCAACAGTAGAAGCTGCAACCAGAAGTTCGTCTATAAACATGAATATTTTCAAAAAGAAGAGTGTACAGACTTATCTTCAGGACATGTCCTATGCAGGGGGAATTAATTTTTCCGGGCAGGCGCAGTTGAAGAAGAACCTTCCAAGAATTGTCCGCCGGGATTTTCTGTATGTGAACTATAAGAAGTACAAACGCTATCGGACAGGAGTAGATATGCTGGTTCCGAAAAGCGTTGTCCTTAAACATATACAGGACACCTACGGAATCAAAGTAAAAAGTGTAAATCTTCCGGTAAAAAAGGGCAAATATCTGCTTAAAGAACTGTGGTGGCAGGATGAAACTGTGATGAAATATTACAAGGCAGTCCGCACAAAAACAGGAGCTACAATTACAATAAGAGGTAATTGTTTTGGCAAATATGCAGGAAAAGAAGTGATCACAGTAAAGCCTGCACGAAACTCGATGGGATTTGTGATCACATCCATGAGATATTACAGGGCGGGTAAATAAATTTATTTAAGTAGAAGGTAGATAAGGAGAATAAGAACTGAAAAAGAAAGTAAAACAAGAAAAAATGTACGAGTAGGTTCTATTGCATATGGAAAGATTTTAAAAGAAAAATATTAAAAAGCAGCCCATAGGTAAAGAAATTTTTTTAGAGTTTCTGCTTCTATGGGCTATTTAAATTCTAAACTATAAATGAGCAAATTTGAAAAAATGCACAAAATTATCCT
>ULPZ01010782.1_pt1 | contig 15935 bp, 9 predicted proteins | sample 1953991 | NCBI WGS metagenome assembly ULPZ01 (sample SAMEA4835642, study PRJEB28245) | human gut metagenome | biome: gut microbiome; material: fecal sample | place: Denmark | collected 2008
GGCGCGGCAGGGCATCAGTCTGTACTGCGTTAAGGAGGGGCTGCGGATTGACGCGCTTTTTCCGCAGACGTTTGACCGGGCAGCGGAGATATGCCTTCAGCTTTATAAAGCGGTTTTATCTATCAGGAACAAAGGAATTCAGGATGAGCTTAAACGGACGGGCAAAAAGCGCGGACGGCCGTTCGGCACGGTAGCGGTTTCAAGCCTTGACGGCCGGAACAGGGAAATTTTTGACGGGCTGCGGCAGGGGCTGGCCAAGGCGGAGATTGCGCGGCGGCTCGGCGTGGGGAGGACGACGCTGTATCTGTATTTGAAGAAGAATGAGGACGCGGGGCTGAGAACCGGGACGGCCGGTGCCGGGAGAGCCGGAGCGGGGAAAAACGGGGGGAGTGGTGCCGGAGCGGGCAGAGGAGTTGGTGCCGGGACGGGCAGGGAAGTTGCTGCCGGAGCGGACAGAGGAGAAATCGGACTTCAGGCCAACAAAGCAATTTATGACAGGAACAGAACATGAGCATTGATAACAGCGGCGATATTAACACGATTATTTTGGCAGCGGGGAAGTTTAACCCGAAAAATATTTCTTCGGGCATGATTACCGACCCGGGGCTGCTGCCGATACGCGGCAAGCCGGCCATCAACTGGTGCATTGACGCGGCGAAGAAGAACGGGGCGGGCGACATCAAAATCGTGCTGCGTTCCAGCAACACGCGGCTCAGCCGGTTTCTGGGCTACAGTTATCCCGACGTCAGGCAGATTTTCGTCGGTGGAGATGACGATGCGGCGACGGCGCTGGTTTCGATGCTGGGCAGCTGCAACGACGATATGCCGACGCAGATTATCCTCGGCGATACGCTGATTAACGAGCCGTTTCCCGAAGAGGCGGATGTGTTTCTGGCGTCGCCGAACATCAAGACTTCAAAACAATGGTGCCTGGCGACCAAAGACGAAAACGGGCATTTGCTGCGCATTTACAACAAAGAGCGCGACATTTCGGTAACGGGGAAAGAGGCGCTGGCCGGGTATTACAAGTTTTCGGACACGAGGTTGCTGAAGCGGCTGGTGTTTGAGGAGCTGCGGGCGGAGCAGCCGAGCATTATCAACGTGTTTCTCAACTATAACCGGCAGGTGCCGATTTTAATCAAGACGACGCGAAACTGGTTCGACTTCGGGCATATCAGCGGGGCGGTGCAGGCGCGGCTGGGGCTGTTTTCGGCGCGCGAGTTCAACAATCTGGCGGTAGACGCGGTGCGCGGGACAATTACGAAAATTTCCAAAAAGAAGCAGAAGCTGTTGGACGAGGCGAACTGGTACCAAAGCCTGCCTAAAGAGATTTCGTGCTATGCGCCGCGGGTGTTTGACGTCAGCGAAGACGGCGAGTTTGCGCGGGTGGAGATGGAACTTTACGGCTATGCGAATCTGGCAGAAACCTTTATTTACGGCTCCAACAACCTGGAAGACTGGTACAACATCATCGAGGCGCTGCTGAAAGTGCATAAGGTGTTTGAAAAATACACCGAGGCACCCGACCGCGGCGAACTGGAGGAAATCTACATCGTCAAGACCGAACAGCGGCTGGCGGAAATTGCGGCAAAATATCCGCGTATTGCGGAGATGATGCAGAGCCGCTATCTGACAATCAACAGCACGCACTACCGCAATTATCCCGAATTTAAGGAAGACCTGGCGGCGGCGCTGGCACGGCTTGCCGAATACGGAAAGCGCACCATAGTGCACGGCGACTACTGCTTTTCCAACATTCTGTTTGACCCGATGCATTATATCTTCAAGCTTGTGGACCCGCGCGGGCGGTTCAGGACGCAGACGATTTACGGCGACCCGCGGTACGACATTGCCAAGTTGCGTCACAGCATCGTCGGACATTACGATTTTATTGTTGCGGGGCTGTACCGGCTGGAGCAGAACGGGCGGGATGATTATGAATTTCAGATTTCGTCGCCGATTGTGGCGGAGAAGCTGGAGCCGTTTTTTGACGAACTGGCAGTCGAATACGGATACGACAGCAGGGACATCAAGCTGATTGAGGGGCTGCTGTTTCTGACGATGATACCGCTGCACGGCGACGACACGAACCGGCAGAGGGCCTTTTACCTGACGGCGGTACGGAAACTTAACGAGGTTTTATACGGGGAGCAAGCGATATGACGGAACAGAGGAAATTACGCATCTGCATTGATTTGGACGGGACAATCTGCGACATCCGCAAAGACGGGGAAACGTACGCCGACGTCAGAGCCAAGCCGGGTGCGGCGGAGAAAATCCGTGCGCTCAGGGCGGCGGGGCACACAGTGATTATCAATACCGCGCGCAATATGGGCTCGACCGGGCACAACGTCGGCAAGGCGCTGAAAAACGTCGGGAAGATGACGTTTGAATGGCTGGAGAAGAACGGCATCGAATATGACGAGATTTTTTTCGGCAAGCCCAATGCGGACATCACGATTGACGACCGGGCGGTGCGGTTTGCCGACAACTGGGCGGAGATTTCCGAAGATATGCTGATGAGGGAGGCTAAGGCGAAATGATTAACGTGGTGATACCGATGGCGGGGGCAGGCTCCCGTTTTCAGGCAGAGGGGTTTGACAAGCCGAAGCCTTTTATCGACGTCAACGGCAAGATGATGATTGAGCGGGTTCTGGACGGGGTCAGCCTGCCCGATGCGCATTATACGCTGATTATTCAGGAGCGCTTTCGGGAGGAAAACGGGGCGGAACTGGAGAGGCTGTCGGAGCGCTACCGCACGGCGTTCGTTACGGTGGAAAAGCTGACGCAGGGCGCGTGCTGCACGGCGCTGGCGGCGTTTGAGATCATCAACAACAACCTGCCGGTCATCTTTGCCGACAGCGATAACATTTTCACGCGGGAGGTGTTTGCGGGGTTTGCCGAAGACTGCCTGGCGCGGAGGCTGGACGGCAGCCTGCTGACGTTTGCGTCGGACGAGAGCTGTTTTTCGTATGCGGAAACGGACGCGGAGGGCGTGGTGGTGCGGACGCGCGAGAAAGAAGCCATCTCGCGCCACGCCATCGCCGGGGCGTATATGTTTGCGCGGGGGGCGGATTTTGTGCGCGCCGCCATCAATATGATGATTTACGGCGACAAGGCAAAAAACGAATATTACATGAGCAATGTTTATAACCATGCGGTACGGCTGGGGCTGAAAACCGGGGTTTACGACATTGCGGCGGATGCTTTTGCCTGCGTCGGCACGCCGCGGCAGCTCAGGGAGTATCTGGAGAGATGAACGGGGAGATATTGGGGACACGAACACCAGGCGGCGACAGCGGCATAATGAGCGGGGTGCAAATGCCGGCAGGATATACAGGCGCAAATGGCCGGCGGTACAGCGGTAAGACGAACGCGAATACAGCGGTAATCCGGGCGCGAATACAGCGGTAAGACGAACGCGAATATATTTGGGATATGAATGACAAGAAGGGGATTGAGCAAATGAGGATCAGAAACTTTTTAGTGCATACGGCGGCGTGTTTTATTCCGAACCGGGAGAGGCGAAAAGCTTTCCGCCGGCGTTACCGGCAGCCGGATGCAACGGAGCTGCTGCGGCGCCGGGTGGCAGTTCTGGAAGATACACTGAAAGAGAAAAAAAGCGGGAATGACAATAGAACAGACCTGTTGTCCAGAATAGAATTGTTGGAACAGGAAGAACTTTGCCGTAAAAAAAGAATTCAGCAGGTAACGGCGGAAAAGGCAAGAAACAGTATACAGGACTTTGGCAAGAACAACAGATTTGTTTTAATTCATGAAGACGGCCGTGAGGAATATAATCCTCAAATAGAAGGGTTGACTGTTATTTTTTACGGTAATGACAATCGTGTAGAACTCCACGCTCCCATAAAGTTTATAAATTGCCGTTTTAAATTAGGCGACAGGGCGGAAATTGTCATTCAGAAGACCCGCTATAATATCTGTGATGTCTTTGTTGATGCACCGATGAAACCGGGGAACAAATTAATTATCGGGGAAAATTTTTCTTGCGGCCATACGGTTTTTTATTTGGGAGAAGACCCCGGAGTCTGTATTAAAATAGGAAACGACTGTATGTTTTCGGTACAAAATTTTTTCCGCCCGGGTGACGGACATAAAATTACGCAACAAGGCCAAACCGAGCAAATTAATGTTCCGAAAGATATTGTTTTGGGTAACCATGTCTGGCTGGGTATGCGCAATATGATATTAAAAGGAACGGTAATTCCCGACAATTGCGTTATTGCCACATCGTCTGTGGTTAATAAGGTTTTTACAGCTAAAAATTGTATTATAGGGGGGGGTACCCGCCAAGGTTTTAAAACATGGCGTGGAATGGCACAGGTAGGAGAGAGACTGTTTTTGCCGTTTGGTATATCTTAACTGCGGCAGTCTGAAATATTTAAGTGGTGGTGTTATGTACTTATTTGAAAAAAAACAGAGAAAGAAAAAAGTGCTGCTTTGTATTGATAAAGATCAGATGCAGCCTTATGATTACAAGCTTCCGTCATTTGAGGGGCTTGCCGGCATGGGGGGAAACAGCGGCAATAACGTTTTTCAGTTCGGTATGCAGAAGGTGATGTTGTCGCCGTATGTTGACGTGGATGTGTGCACGACGTTTTTATCCCGAACGGACGAGTTTCTTAAGGATGCGGATCGGATTAACGAGAAATATGATGCGTTGGTTACGTTTCCGGCCAATGTATTGGGAACCTATGCCAAAGAGCATGGGCTGCGGCGTTGGGCGCATGCGGTTAAGAAAATTAAAAAGCCGTTTCATTTTATCGGAGTGGGAGCCCAATCCGATTATTTATATCATACGGATTTTGTTGAAGACATCCGGCAGGAGGGCTGCGACTTTATCGGGAGTATACTGGATACAGGAGGCATGATTTCGCTGCGCGGTTATTTTACGGCGGAAGTTGTTAAAAAGCTTGGATTTTCGGACAGTGACTTTACGGTAACCGGCTGCCCGTCCCTGTTTATGAACGGGCGCAATCTGGTTATAGTCCCGCAGGATATTGTGCAAAGCGAGCTCAAGCCGGTGTTGAACGGAACACATTTCTGGTTTGACGAGAGATTTCATGTTTACTTTCATCAATATCCAAATTCTGTTTTTGTGGATCAGGACGTCTTATACCGTCTGCTGCTGCGACAAGAAGAAATTCCCCAGACCCTGGGAATGGAGCTGCCGCATCTGCGCAACGGCCTCTTTGCGACTTTGTACAACCAGAAGCGGCTTCGAATTTACGGCGATTATCTGGCATGGGATGAGGATTTAAAAAACAGCGGGTTTAATTTTTCCATAGGCGGTCGCATCCACGGCAATATCGTGTCTTTGCTGGCGGGGATTCCTGCTTTTATCGACGGGCATGATTCGAGGGTTATGGAATTGGCGGAATATTTTAGCATACCGTGTGTACATATGTCGGAACCGGAAGATTTGTTTGATATTTATTCGCGGCTTGATTATGGACAGTTTAATCGTTCGTTTGCCCAAAAATATGATATTTTTGCAGAGTTTATGAAACGTGCCGGGCTGCCTTTTTGGGATGACGAACGTTTCATAAATGAACGTGTCAGCCGTGTAAGATGTCAATATCCGCCGATGGAATTCGGCCGAGAGATGTTTATTGACGCCTTAACCAAGTATGCTCAAAAATAGGAGAAAATTTATGAAAGAAAAGATTATCCCGATAACGTTTTCGGTTGATGACAATTATGTTAAGCATGCCGCGACGGTTATGGTTTCCATCCTGTCAAACTCGGACAGCAGCTATACGTATGAGTTTATCGTCTTTGACAACGGCATAAAAGAGGCAACGAAGGAACTTCTGCGAAAGGTTATTTCCAGATACGGCAACGCACGGGTGAAATTTATCGACATCCGCGACAAGACGGCGGGTTTTCTGACGACAAACATTAAGACGTCGGCAATATTTGACAGGCTGTTTATCCCGGAGGTTTTGAAGGAATATAAGAAGATAATCCAGTTAGACGCGGACATGGTGGTTCTGGGAGACATTTCCAGGCTTTTTAACGAGGATACGGGCAATTGTTATATCGGGTGCGTCCAGGATCGTTTTGTCCGGCAGCATATCAGCGACAGAGATACGGTCTGGCTGCGCGACGTCGAAGGGCTGAAAGGGTATGACTGGGCGTCTTATACGCGGGATTATCTGAAAATGAAACACCCCGAAAATTATTTTAACGCCGGAATGATGCTGATGAATTTGGAACTGATGCGGAAAGATAAAATTTCTCCTAAACTGGTGGCGTATTTGCTGGAACACCAGCCGCTCGCCCTGTGCGACCAGGACGTTTTGAATGCGGTTATCGGCGATAAGAAGAAGCTGCTTTCGCCGCGATGGAATTTTGTCATCGACTATTCCATTCTGCATCCCGGCGATGCATATTCAAGGGAAGGGCGGGAGCATCCGTACATCCTGCATCGCAAACTCTGGGACGGGCATTTTCTGCGCGGGTACAGCGAATATTACTACCAGTACCTTCCCGAAGAATTCGGCAACCTGCAAAGAAGGAAGACGGAAACCGTCAGCCCGCGCGACATTACGTTTGTGTGTACCGGAAAAATCATCGGCAAGGGGCGGTATGCGACGGCCAGGTCGCTGCGTTCGGTACGAAAGTATTTTCCCGAAGCCGAAATTGTCCTGTCTACATGGGAAGGGGAAGACCTCTCCGGGCTTGACGGGCTGTATGACCGTCTGGTACTGAATAAGAAAATGGAACCGGAATATTCGGCGCATTTGGAAAGCTGTCCGTGGAAAGCGCCTAATACTTACGATTTGCAGCAATATTCCGTCAATCGCGGGCTGAAGGCGTGCCGGACAAAATACGCGGTGCGGTGGCGGACGGATTTTGTATTGCAAAACGGCGATTTTTTGAAAAATTACAATACATTCAACCGGCTTTTTGACATGTATGAAGCGGATTGCAGAATTTTTGAGCAGAGGGTACTGATTCATAAGACTCTGACAGTTAATCCGCATGCGCCGGATCTGGCCTTTGCGCAACATCCGGCAGACCTTTTCCATTTCGGGCTGACGGAAGATTTGCTCAGGCTGTGGGACGGACGGCCAATGCCCGAAGGCGTGTATGATTTCTTTTGCAGAGGCGCGGGGCAGCCTAATCCATGCCGTTTCGCCAGCAGGTATATCATAGAACAGTATTTGTGGGTTGCGCTGCTGGAAAAAGCAGGAAAGGCTGCGGCCGTTCCGGAATATTATCTGGCGACGTCGCCCCGGCTGAAAGAACTGACGGATCGTTTTTTTGTTTCCAATTTCCTGATATTTGATCAAAAAATGCTGGGAGCCGTTTCAAAGTTCGACAAAATGCAGCGCAAGCAGCAGTATCGCTTTTTCTCGTTCAGGCATTTTTGCAACGAGTATACGGAGCATGTTGACCGGCATAATGACAAAGTCAAGGATATTCTGAAGCTGTATGCGTATAAAGATACATTAAAAGCGCTGCGAAGAGATTTCGGCGCGCCGTTTGTCTGTGCGGGGCGCAAAATCCTTCCGGTACTGCGCTGGGCGGCGCTTCCGATACGGGTATTCTGGTATCTGGCCAAATATGGCAAGAGAAATTTTCTTTTGCGGCGGAAACTTTGATGGAAATAAAATTTTCAGACATTACGGTCGTGGTGCAGGGAGCCGTGTATGAGGGGATTACGGTGCGGGCGGTTGAGAGCGTGCGGCGGTTTCTGCCGGGGGCGCGGGTGGTCTTTGCGACGTGCGTGCCGGGCGGTGTGCCGGATGGCGGTGCAGATGCCGGAGCGAAAGGGCGCGGTGTGGCAGATGTCGGAGCGAAAGGGCGCGGGGCGGCAGAGGCCGGAGCCGGGGCGCCGTTGCCGTGTGCCGGAAGCAGGGAAACTGCAACACCGGACGTCGGTGCCGACGAGGTTGTGGCGGTTCCGGATCCGGGCGGATTTGCCTATGCCGAACGTCCGGGAGAGAAAATCAACAACGTTAACCGCCAGATTGCCAATACGGCAGCGGGGTTGAAAAAGGTGCGGACGCCGTATGCCCTGAAGCTGCGTTCCGACTTTTTGCTGACGGGCAATGGTTTTCTGCGGTATTTTGACGCTTTTCCGGCGGCGGACGAGGCATACCGCGCATTTGGGCATAAGCTGCTTGCCTGCTGCTATTTTGCGCGCAACCCGCGGTCGGATATGCCGTTTCCGTTTCATCCGTCGGATCTGGCGTTTTTCGGGCGGACGGAAGATTTGCTGCGGCTCTATGACATTCCGCTGATGACGCGGGAACAGGCCTATTGGAACCGGCAGGACAGGCATCAGTACCAGTATGTGCCCGAACAGTATCTGTTTATCAACTGTCTTAAACGCGGCGGATTTGCGCCGGAGTGCGGCTTTTACAACGACTGCCGGGAAGCGGGCGTGGCGCAGACGGAGCGTTTTTTCGCGTCCGATTTCATATTCCTGACGTTTGAGCAGTTTAACCTGCGGCCGACGAAAGCGACTTTTGACATGGCGGTACATCCGAATGCGTTTCGCAGCTGTTATACGCATATCGAGTGGCGGCGGCTGTACCGGGATTATGTGGATGCGGCGCACGTTGTGCCGGAGCGGGACGAAGAGCGCGAAAAAATCGAGCGGCTGTACCGGAGATACCGCAAATACCGGTTTGTCAGCAACGTCTGCGCGCTGTTTTTCCGGCATAAGGGAAAGCGGCGGCAGGTGCGCAATGCGGTGCTGGAATATTTTCTGGGGAGAGGGCAGGCGGAAAAAGCCTGATGCGGCGCGGCGGTTTCGGGGCGGATACGGACGGCGGCGCCGGGAACGAAGGCGGCGGAGAGAAAATATTTTTTTGACGCCAATCTAATATGTTATGAAAAAATGTGCAAAAATATGAAAAAAATGCTTTACAATAAAAAAACAATGCGCTATTAAAAGCTCTGTTGACGCACTCGTAGCTCAACTGGATAGAGCATCTGACTACGGATCAGAAGGTTGTGAGTTCGAACCCCGCCGAGTGCACCAGTTTTAAGCCCTCTCTTTGGAGAGGGCTTTAGTTTTGCCTGAACGGAAGAGGAAGATACCATAGCAAGTGCGATTGCTTGCTATGGAGAGGGCTTTAGTTTTGCCTGAACGGGAGAGGAAGGGCAGAAAAAGAAGGGGAGAAAACGCAGCGTCGGGGTTGCGGTGCGGCGGAGGTTGCGGGCTTAATGTTGCGGGCTTAATATTATGGGTATAAGGCTTAAATAGAGGTTGCCAAGCGGGGAACGGACTGTATATTTATAAAGATTTTTCAGGACGACTCTATTGTTTTGCGGATGTTTTAATGTATAAGCTTTTGGTGAATTTGGTCAGTTTCGGGCTGCTGATGGCAGTGTTGCTGTTTGCGGGCATTTTTATTTGGTTTAAAACGGCCGGGTTTGATATTCCCGACTATACGAAGCTGGCAACATACGAGCCGCCGGTTACGACGCGCCTGTATGCCGGCGACGGGCAGGTGCTGATGGAATATGCGGCAGAGAAGCGCATTTTCGTGCCGGAGGATAAAATTCCCGAGCGGGTCAAGCAGGCTTTTATCGCTGCCGAAGACAAGCATTTTTATTCGCATCCGGGGATAGATCTGCTGGGGATTACGCGCGCGGTATTTACGAATGTTGTCAATTATGCCAAAGGCAAACGGCTGGTCGGGGCGTCGACGATTACGCAGCAGGTGGCGAAAAACTTTCTGCTTTCTTCGGAGCGGTCGCTTATCCGCAAAATCAAGGAGGCCATTCTGGCGTACCGCATCAGCAACGCATTTTCCAAAGAGCACGTTCTGGAGCTGTATCTGAACGAGATTTACCTCGGCAATCGGGCATACGGCGTGGCGGCGGCGGCTCTCAATTATTTCAACAAATCGCTGGCGGAGCTGACGCTTGAAGAAACCGCCTATCTGGCGGCGCTGCCGAAAGGGCCGAACAACTACAATCCCAAAAAGCGTTATGACGCGGCGATTGCGCGGCGCAACTGGGTTATCGGGCGTATGGCGGAAGACGGGTACGTGAGCAGGGAAGAGGCCGAGGCGGCGCAGAAAAAGCCGCTGGTAACGGTGGAGCGGAAATTCGGATATCTGAAAGACGGCGAGTATTTCAGCGACGAGGTGCGGCGCGTTATTTCCAAGAGCCTCGGCGAAGATGCGGTGTTTGAAGGCGGGCTGATGGTGCGCACGACAATTGACCCGGCGCTGCAGCAGCTGGCGACCAAAGTGTTCCGGCGCGGACTGCTCAATTATGACCGGCGGCACGGGTTCCGCGGGGCAACGGCACGGATAGACCTTAACGGCGACTATAAGGACGCATTGAAAAAAACGGTTTTGCCGGCAGGTGCGGAAAAAAGCTGGCAAAAGGCGGTCGTGCTTTCGGCAGGCGCCGCGGAAGCCAGGATTGAAACCGAAAGCGGCAAACAGGGAACCATCGGGCTGAAGAGTCTGGCGTGGGCACGCAAGGCGCTCAAAGACCAGCGGGTCAGCGAGGCGCCGAAAAAGGCGTTCGACGTGTTGGCGAAAGGCGACGTGATTTATGTCGAGGAAGCCAAAAACGGCGCGTTTGAGCTGCGGCAGGTGCCGAACGTCGAGGGGGCGATGGTGGTGATGGATCCGCACAACGGCAAGGTGCTGGCGATGGTCGGCGGCTTTTCGTTTGCCAAATCGCAGTTTAACCGCGCGACACAGGCCTACCGCCAGACGGGGTCGACGTTTAAGCCGGTCGTCTATGCGGCGGCGCTGGAACTCGGCTATTCGCCGACGGATTTAATTTTGGACGCGCCGTTTGTGCTCGACCAGGGGCCGGGGCTGCCGCTGTGGAAGCCTTCCAACTATTCCAAAGGGTTTTCGGGGCTGACGACGCTGCGGCAGGGAATCGAAAAATCAAAGAACCTGATGACGGTGCGGCTGGCACAGGACGTCGGCATGGACAAGGTGGCGGCGATGGCGAAACGCCTCGGCGTGGACGATAACCTGCCGCAGCTGCTTTCGATGTCGCTGGGTGCGGACGACACGCGTTTGGTCGACATGATAACGGCGTATGCGGTGTTCGTCAACGGCGGGAAAAAGGTTACGCCGTATCTGATTGAGCAGATTCAGGACCGTTACGGCAAGAGTTTGTATAAAAACAATGACAGCCACTGTATCGGCTGCAAAGCGGCGCATTTTGACCCGGCAGCGCCGGTGCCGGAAATTACCGATGACCGCGAGCGGGTATTGGACGAGCTGACGGCGTATCAGATGGTGTCCATCTTGCAGGGCGTGGTACAGCGCGGAACCGGGGCAAGGCTGGCGCAGCTGGGCAAAAATCTGGCGGGCAAGACCGGTACGACGAACGACACTAAGGACGCGTGGTTTATCGGCTTTTCACCGGATATGGTCGCGGGCGTGTATATCGGCTTTGACGAGCCGCGGACGCTCGGACGGGTAGAAACCGGTGCGGCGGCGGCATTGCCGGTGTTTTACGATTTTATGAAAGAGGCGCTGAAAGACAAGCCGAACCTCGAATTCCGCGTGCCGAAAGGAATCCGTTTCGTACGCGTGAACCCGAAGACGGGACGCCCGGCCACCCTGGACGACCGGGTGGTCATTACCGAAGCACTGAAGCCTGATTTTGACTTTAATAATACGCAGAGGGTTATCGGCGACGACGGCAGGTCGATGCTGGACGATAAGAGCGAAGAGGCGTTCGGGCTGGGTTCCGAGTACTAAAGGGGAAAATTTTGCGATTGAGTTCGCAGGAGGAGGCCGCTCGGCAGAGCAGTCATGTACCTTTATGTACACACCCGCTCTTTGGCGGGCTCCTGCGGTTCACTCACAAAATTTATACCATGATGCGGGCAACAGGCCGGATGGAGCTCCACATCGTTGCATCGTGTACGCCAAAGTACACTCGTGTTCCTCGGGAGACATCCGCTTCTATCCATCGCTAATTTCCCCTCTTTAGGGGAGAGTACGGCGGCGTTCGGACTGCGGCGTGGTGAAATTCCGGCAGCGGGACGGCGATGTTTTCTGTTGACAAAAACGGGCGGGCGGCGTAAGGTCGTTTGCAAACGGAAGCGCACGGCGAAAGCGCTTTGGCGGCATATGCCGCAATACGGCAGAAACAAGGAAACTATCATGAAACATGAACTTTTGGCGCCGGCGGGCAGTCTTGAAGCAGGATATGCGGCGCTGCATTACGGCGCCGACGCGGTTTATCTCGGGCTGACAAAGTTTTCGGCGCGGGCGGGAGCAGAGAATTTTACGCCAGAGGAACTTGACGAATTTACGGCTTATGCGCATACGCTGGGGCGCAAGGTATTTGTGGCGCTGAATACGGTTTTGACCGAGGCGGAGGCTCGCGAGCTGCCGGAGATTTTTGCGGTGTTGCGGCGGACGCGGGTTGACGCGCTGATTGTGCAGGATTTGGGGGTATTTTATCTGGCGAAGAAAATGCTTCCGGGCGTGGAACTGCATGCAAGCACACAGATGGCGGTGCATAACGCCGAGGGGGCGAAGTTTTTGCAAAGGCTCGGATTTAAGCGCGTGGTATTGGCGCGGGAGCTGAGCCTGCGGGAGATTCAGGCGGTGGCCGAGGCGGCGCCGGATTTGGATTTGGAAGTATTCGTGCACGGGGCTCTGTGTTATTCTTACAGCGGGCAGTGCCTGTTTTCGGCGCTGGAATACGGCAAGAGCGCAAACCGCGGGCGGTGCGTTTATCCGTGCCGGGCGGAATTTGCAGTGGAGGAAGAAAACGATAACAGAGGAGCGCGGGAGGACCGGCACGGGCTGGCCGGGAACAGCGATAAGGAGAGAACAGGGCAGCGCAGAGAAACTGAAGGTTATGGCGCGGATGGAACAGATTGGCACGGGCTGGTCGGAGGTTGCGGCGGCTTAAGGTCGCATTTGTTTTCCATGAAAGATTTGGCGTTGGAGGAGGCGGTTTTGAAAATCCCGGCGCTGTCGCTCAAAATTGAAGGGAGGAAAAAGTCGCCGCTGTATGTTGCGGCGGTTACGAACTATTATCGCCATATTCTCGACGGGCGCAAAAAGGACTTGAAAGAGGCGGAAGACATCCGGCAGATTTTTTCGCGGCCATGGTGCCGGTTCCATTTTAACGGCAAGGATAAAAACGTGGTTGACGCACATTTTGTCGGGCACCGGGGGCTGCTTATCGGCAAAGTGGAACGTGTCGGGAGAAACCGTCTGGGGTTTAAGACTTCGCATGCGGTGGCTCGTTATGACGGCGTGCAGATTGACGCGGCAGGCGACGAAAAACCGTTCGGGTTCGGGGTCAAGGCACTGTTTGTCAACGGAAAGCCGGCGATTGCGGCGGCGGCAGGGCGGTATGTGGAATTGGAACTGCCGGAGGAGCATCCGTATCTGGCAGCCGGCGCACCGGTTTATCTGGCTTCATCCTCGGCGGTGAAAGGAAAATATGCTTATCAGAAGCCGAAACCCGGCGCTTATCGCAATCGGGCGGAACTGGCGGTTCGGGTGGAAATCGGCGCTGATGAGGTGCGGGCGGTCTGTTGTGGGGCAGACGGCTGCGCAGGGACAGCGGAACATATCGCAGACGGCAGTGCAGGGACGGCGGAGCGTATCGCAGACGGCAGTGCAGGGACGAATGCTGAAAGGTTTGCCGGAGTGGCAGCCGTTATGCGAGGGGATTTTCCGCCGGCGAAAGATACGGCAAAAGTGGAGGCTGCCGTGCGGGAAGCGTTTGCCAAAACCGGAGGTACAGCTTTTACCGTGGCAGCATTGGATATTGCCAATTCCGAAGCGCGGTTTGTTCCGGTTTCGGTATTGAATGAATTGCGGCGCGGCCTGTTGGATAAAGCGGCGGCAGCGGCGAAATTGGCGGAGGAAGAGGCGGCTGTGCAGATGGCGGAATCACGGCAGGCCGTGAAAACCGGCGGAGCAGAGGCGGTGAATGAATGTGAAAATATAGATCCGGATGCCGGGGGAAATTGTTTGGCGACGTGTGCGACGGAACGGCAGGTTAAAAAATTGCGGTTGTTCCGTATCGGGCTGGAAACGGCTGAAACGGACTGGCAGGCGTGCGATATGGCGGAAACATGGTTTGTATTGCCGCAGATATGCCGCAATACGGGGAGATTGGCCGCGGTTGTGCAGAGTTTGTATGATGCAGGGGCGAGGAAGTTTGTTGCCGAGAATTATTATGCTTTCGAGATGCTCAGGCAGTACGAAGGCGTGCAAATCGGGGCGGGAAGCTTTATCTATGTCATGAACCATTATGCGACCGCGGCCTTGCGTGATATCGGCGCGGCGTGGGCAACGCTGGCGTTGGAAAGCCCGGCGGAAAATATGGCGGAGACGGCGGCGAAGGCTCTGGTGCCGACGGTTCAGGCGGTGTTTGCATATCCGCCGTTGTTTACGTCGGCGGTTTGCATCCGTCCGAATGCATGCAAGGATTGCAGCCGCGGGGTGAAACGCTATCGGCTGAAAAAAGACGGGCGCGCGTTTACGGCAGTTTCACGCGATTGCCAGGTGCAGGTTTTTGATACCAGGCCGTATGAGCGCGAGGCAGTTCCCGGCATTTGGGCTGTTATTGACGAAAGAGATTAATCCTCAAAAAGGGACAGGCGGCCGGCAGAAAGCGAGACGTTGATAAGTGAGAGCCGACAGGAGAACGGCTTTGGGCTGTTGGCATGCGGCGTTGGCGGCAGAGGGGGCATTGGTTGCAAAAGGCGTCTGCGGCGTTAGCGGCCAAGAGCCAGGACGGCAGAGAGCTTGGGCGGCAGAGGCGACTGCGACGTTAGCGGCAGAGAGCATTGGCGGCAGAGGCGATTGCGGTGTTGGCGCACAGGGAATTACAAGAGGCTGCCCAGCAGTCCTTTGGCGCTGTTTTTCAGGTTTTCGGCAGTTCCTTTCAAAGTGTCGGCGCTTTCGCCGGCAATATCTTTCAGGCTGTTCAGCCCCTGACGGACAGCAGTATCGTAAGCGGTATCAAGGATTTTTTTCAGAATAAGAGAGGCGGTTTCAATAATGCCTTTGCCTTGACTGCCTTTTTCACGGCCGATATCTTTCAGGGTGACGGCGGGCAGGGGAACGGAAGCGGCGGCGCCTTTGCCGCCAAACGTGGCGCCGAGGCTGACTTTGCCACCGGTTATGTTAAGCGCGTTGATGATGACTTTTTTGCCGCCTGAGGAAGTGGCTGATTTCGCGGAGCCGCCTGAGGAAACGGCGGGCTTTGCGGTGCCGGCCCGTGTGGCATCGGTTTGGTCAGCGGCGGGTTTGGCTGCTGCTGCGGCGTTTTTGTTGACTGCCGCCAGCAGGTCGGACACGTTGTTATGGGCGACGCTTTTCAGTTCATACGCAATTTCGGGGTTGGCGATGCGGATTTCTTCGACAACAATGACCGGTTTTAAGAGCGAGCGCATATCCAGCCTGACATAAACGGAGCCGAGGCTCAGTATTTGCGGCGTCTGATATCCTTCGGGGTTGGCGATGCGAAGGCCTTTCAATTCGGCATCTCCTTTGCGCAGGGACAGGCGGAAGCCATCGAGCGCGACTTCGGTACCGGTCAGCTGCGAGCCGTATTTGGCAACGGAGGCTTTGACAATCGATTCAAGGTTGAGATACAAGCCGCAAATTCCTCCGGCAAGCAGAATGATGATTGTAAGCAGGATAAGCAAAAATTTTTTCATGACAGTCCTTTCAGCCGAAGCGAAACAAATTCAAAACAAATTCCCGAAAGCCGAATCGGACGGTTGGCGCGGGCAGCTTTTGGGGATGCAAATATATAACGAAGTATATATTTTTATTTTAATTTTGCAATCAATTAAAATAAAAAATCCGCTGTAAAATGTGATATTTTTTATGGGAGAAAAGCTGTGTTTCACAAGGTTACAAAGTAGAACGAGCGGCTATTTTGTTTTTGTCGGCGTCCGCTGTGGTTTATATAGGGGAAATTTT